>Ga0181517_10000008_pt1 | contig 263054 bp, 205 predicted proteins | sample PEATcosm2014_Bin_31_FD_119748 | JGI IMG/M metagenome (GOLD analysis project Ga0181517, IMG submission 119748) | Peatland microbial communities from MTU Mesocosm Facility, Houghton, MI, USA - PEATcosm2014_Bin01_30_metaG | ecosystem: Environmental > Terrestrial > Soil > Wetlands > Peat | place...
GAGTTTTGCCCGCTGGCGAGGCGCGAACGAGGCGCATATCCGCAGGGATCTGTAACGAGCGAGCAACGAAGCCAGCGGGCAAAAGGACCAGCCAGAATGCTCAAGTTATTTCTTCGCGACGCCCAAGCCGGCTTGACCGAAACCACGTTTTACCGTCGATCGCCCGGCTTTTAAACTGCCAGGCTACGCAGGATCCAGAGCCCCCTTTGGGAGCGTTAGAGCAGCTAGCCTCTGCTGCCGCTCACCTCGCTCTCACTGGGGGCTTCGCTTACGCGGGACTGTCCTCACTCACCCGGCCGCCAAATCCATTCTAACACCTGGCAGGCCCACTCCGCAGACCAAGCGTCGAGGTTCCCCACGCTCCACGCTCCACCTCCCCTTTTGCCGCTGGCATTCCCCCGTCCCTCCGCTACTCTATGTCCGGTTTTATGGCGCAGAAGCAGAAGTTTAATTCAATTGAATCCGTCATTGCCGACATCAAACGCGGCAAGATGGTCATTGTTGTGGACGATCCGGACCGGGAAAACGAAGGCGACCTGATCCTGGCCGCCCAGTTTGCCTCGCCCGAAGCGGTCAATTTTATGATCAAGCTCGGACGCGGTTTGATTTGCGTTCCGACCACCTCCGAGCGGCTTCTGCAGCTCGGCATCGAGCGGATGGTGCATCAGAACCGGGAGACCTTCAAAACCGATTTCCAGGTCAGCGTCGATGCTGCCCGCGATGTCACCACCGGCATCAGCGCCGCCGACCGCGCCCGGGCCATGCGCGTCATGGCCGATCCCACCGCCGTCCCCAACGATCTGGTCCAGCCGGGCCATGTCTTTCCGTTGCGGGCGCGGCCCGGTGGCGTCTTGCAGCGGGCTGGCCATACCGAAGCGGCCGTCGATCTGGTCCAACTGGCCGGCTGCCGGCCCGTGGGGGTCATCTGCGAAATCATGAACGACGACGGGTCGATGTCCCGCCTGCCGCAGTTGCTCCGTTTTGCCAAAAAACATCGGCTCAAAATCTGCACCATCGAAGACCTCATCGAATTCCGGCGCACCCGCGAGAAGTTGGTCGATCGCCTCGAAGTGGTGAAAATGCCGACGGAGCACGGCGATTTTGACCTCTATCTCTACCAATCGCGAGTGGACGGCCAGCACCACCTGGCCCTGGTATGCGGCCAGGTTGCCGGCAAATCCAACGTGCTGGTGCGCGTCCACAGCGAATGCCTCACGGGCGACGTGTTCGGCTCGCGCCGTTGCGACTGCGGCCCGCAACTCCATCAGGCGATGCGCCAGGTGGCCGAAGTGGGCTGCGGAGTCATCGTCTATATGCGCCAGGAGGGGCGCGGCATCGGCCTCCCCGCTAAGATTAAGGCCTACAAACTTCAGGAGCAGGGCTATGACACCGTTGAGGCCAACGAAAAGCTCGGCTTCGGCATGGACTTGCGCGAATACGGCCTGGGCGCGCAGATCCTCGCCGATCTCGGCCTCAAGACCATCCGCCTGCTGACCAACAACCCGCGCAAAATTGTTGGGCTGGAAGGCTACGGTCTCAAGATTGTCGAACAGCTCCCCCTTCGCATTAAACCCAACCCCCACAACGCCCGCTACCTGAACACCAAACGAGTCAAGCTCGGGCACTTGCTGTAATGCTGACTTCCGTTCGCAGAAAATCTCTTCGCGCCGGCAATGCCCGGTTTGCGATTGTGGCCTCGCGCTACAACGCGCGGTATGTGGATGCCATGCTCCGCGCCGCCAAAGCCGAGCTGAAACGCGCCGGCGCCAAAAACGTCCAGGTCATCCGCGTGCCGGGCGCCTATGAAATCCCGATTGTCGCCGCCCGCCTCGCCCGCCTCAGCGCCGAGTCTGCACGCTCCCCGCTCTCCACGCTCCTCGGCGCGTCGAAGCGGTTCGCCTCGCCGACTTGCCGCGTCGGAGCACAGCGAAGGCGGGAGTCCGACGAAGGCGGAAGCGAAGACGGCCAAGCTCCGCGCTCCCCGTCCGCCATCCTCTGCCTGGGCGTCATCCTCCGCGGCCAGACGGTTCATGCGGCTCACATCGGCGATGCTGTGAGCCGGGCGCTGATGGAGATCCAACTGCGCTACGAGGTGCCGGTGATCCACGAAGTGCTGCTGCTCGAAAACGAGGAGCAGGCGCGCGCCCGCTGCCTCAGCCGCAATCACAACCGCGGCGCCGAAGCCGCCCAAACCGCCATCGCCATGGCAAAAACAATGGCCGGACTCTCACCAGACTTCGACCGGTCCCTTGGGCACAGGGATATGTGACGGGGCGGCTGCCCCCGGCGGCTGCATGAAAGAAGCCACCAGCGGCGCAGGGCGAAAGCGGGGTTTCAGTTCCCCCTGCTCGTCGAGGAATTGCCCGCGCCACCCGCGGTAATACGCCAGGATTTCGTCGAACTCGCCCCGGCTCGAGATCAGCACCACTTTCTTGTTGAATTCATTCGCCGGCCCGAACCGCTTCGAATACCAGGGAGCCACCTTGCGGAACATCCGGCAGCCGTGAGTTTCGCCAAAGATCTCGATCATCAGATCCAAATGCCGCCGCATCACCCGGACCCGCTCCTCAAAGCCGGGTTCGGCAAGCAACTCGCCCGTTTCGAGATAATGGCGGGTGTCGCGGAAGATCCATGGATTGTAAAAAGCGCCGCGGCCGATGCTCACGCCCGCGCAGCCGGTCTCCCCGATCATTAGCCTCGCCGCCTCCGGGCTGGTGACATCGCCATTGCCGATCACCGGTATCGCGCGCACGGCCTGAACCACTGCCCGGATGCCCGCCAGGTTGACGCTCCCGGAGAAGCCCTGGGCCCGGGTCCGGCCATGCACGAACACCGCGGCTACCCCCGCCTCTTCCAGCGCCTTTGCTAAATCTGGCGCGGTCAGGTTCTCCTCGTCCCAGCCCAGCCGCATCTTGGCGGTGACCGGAATGCGCACCGCCTCCACCATGCCGCGCACGAGCGTGGCCGTGCGGGCCAGTTCGGTCATCATCGCCGACCCGCCGCCCACGCGGCACACCTTCCGCACCGGGCAGCCCATATTGATGTCCACCGAAGCGACCCCAATCGATTCCAGGTAGGCGGCCGCGTCTCGCATCTCTTCGGGCACCGAGCCGAATAACTGCACCGCCATCGGTTGGTCACCCGGGGCTGTCTCGATGAGCTTGAGCGCCTTGGCCTTTTTTTCGAGCAACGACCGCGCATTGACGAGATCCGTCGTGGCCAACCCCAGCCCGCCCAACTCCCGCACCGCCAGCCGAAACGGCAGGTTCGTGTAACCCGCCAGCGGCGAGAGGAACAAATTGGAGCTTAATGTCAGCGGACCGAGTTGCATGGCCTGGCGTTAGTATAAGACTGCGGCAGGGACAGGGCACGTGGAAAGCTACGGGCCCTATTCAGCCATTGCCCCGAAGAACAACCGGGTCCGGCGGCGAGATGGTGTGTCATGTGACAACGCCCCCCGCTCGGCTCGCTCCGCTCGACGAGGGTGAACACCCCTCAATTTACGGCCACTCTCGGTCTTTCAAGCCGGCGGCAATGTCAATGTTCGGAAGATGCCAGAGTCGCGGCCTGGCGCGCAGGTGCTCTGGCGGCCTTGGCGGCGGAGGGCCTCGCGCTCGGTTGCGGCTCGAACGCTTGCTCGCCAAATCTCGAGCTGTCGCCCTCTGTCCGGTGCGATCCGTCCACCATGTCCATCAAGTTGCAAACCGCCTCCTTCAGCGCATTGGCCTGGGAGTTAAGCTCTTGCGCGGCGCTCGCGCTCTCCTCGGCGTTGGCCGCGTTGCCTTGAGTGACCTTGTCCATTTGCCCTACCGCCAGATTTACCTGCCTGATGCCCTGGCTCTGCTCTTTCGAAGCCGCGGTGATTTCGGCCACCAGCTCATCGACTTTTCGGGCGGTGCCGACGATCTCTTCCAGGCAGCCTCCAACTCTTTCGCTGAACTGCGCTCCCTGGCCGCTTTTCGCGATCGCGCTTTCGATCTTGGCGGAAGTCTCCCGGGCGGCTTGGGCGCTGCGCTGGGCCAGGGCCCGCACTTCCTCCGCAACCACCGCAAAGCCCATTCCCGCCTCCCCGGCCCGGGCGGCCTCGACGGCTGCGTTGAGGGCCAGGATGTTCGTCTGGAACGCAATCTCGTCGATGGTTTTGATGATCTTGGCGGTATCATCACTGGATTCTTTAATCGCTCCCATTGCGGCGCTCAGGTCCATCATCTCCGTCGTGCCGCGATCCGCCGCCTGCCGCGCCTGCCCGGCCAATTCTTTGGCCCGGCCTGCGCTTTCGGCGTTGTGCTCGGTCATGCTCGACATCTCTTCCAGCGAGGCGCCGGTTTGCTCCAGCGACGCGGCTTGCTCGCTGGCCCCCTCCGCCAGCGTTTGGCTGGCCCGCGCCACTTGAGCCGCGGCGGACGTCGTCTGCTCGGCATTGGCGGACAGCACGGCCACAATTGCCTTGATAGGCCGGGTGATCGAAAGGGTCAGCCCAATCGCTGCTCCAATGCTCACGATTAGGCCGGCGAGAAGCGATACCACGATAATCGCCTGCGACTTGTTCACAATCCCGTTGACCGTGACGCTGCTTCCAGTGGATGCAGCCAAGGCGCCATTTTCGGCGGCTTGCGCCGCGGCCAGCGCCTGGTCGCCGACGATCTTCATCTGCGGCAGGATCTCCCGATGGGCCAGGTTGTCGCTGGTGACCCATGACTGGGCGGCCGCGAGATAATCTTCGGTGGCTTTTCCGGCTCGATCCAGCCGCTGGCGATCATCCGCCGTCAGCGAGACTTTTTTGAGCGCCGCAAAGGCCTTTTGCACCGCCGTAACATGCTGGTTGATGGCGGTCCACCGCGCCGGATCCCGGGAAGCTAAAAAGGCCTTTTCTTCCAGGCGCATGAGCACCGCGCGCTGGTCAACCTCCAGCACCAGAAACACCGCTTCGGAAATCTTGTCCGTTCGCGCCGTCTTGGCATCCAGATAATCGTTGGCGGCCTGCCCCACGGTGTTGCCCGCCTCCTCCATCGTCCCGGCCAACTGGCTCAGTTTGTCGCTCTTGGGATCCTTTTGATACTCGCTTGCCCAGGCCTTCACGGCCGCTGCATAGTCTTCCGTCGCCTTCCGGGCATCGCTGATCTGCACGCGTTCGGTGGCGTCCGGCTTGAGCTTGTCCAAAGTATCATACGCGTGGTTGAGCTCGGCGGTGTTCCGGTTGACCACCTCGAGGTTCTGGGCGTCGCGATTTAGCAAATAGGCCTTTTCATTCACCCGCGCCTCCAGGGCCAGGGCATTGATCTGGTTGATCAGCGCCAGCGCGCTCCTGGCGTCCGCGTATTCGGCCTGCTTGACCTCCATGAAAGCCTTGGCTTCCTTTAGCACCACCTCGCCTTTGGCATCCATGATGGCCTCCGCGGCCACGCTGCCCTGGATGGCGGCTACCGCCTTCTCGTACAGCTCTGCCCACTTTCCGGCAACGTTGCGCATTTCCTGGGACTTCGCGGCCAGCGTCTTGTCGTCGAACCTCGCCGCCACTTGGTCCACTTGGTCCAGGTTGCCGAGGAGCTCCGCGACCCGCGCCTTGGCCTCCTTTTGAAGTTCAGGGTTCTTGTCCAGAAGATAGAGCTTCTCCTGCAGGATACATTCAAAGGCGGACCGTTCCACGCCCGTGCTGTGTTCCACCACGGGCAATGCGTGCTGGCCGAGAGAGTTTGTCTCTCGCGCCACCCGCGCGAACATGACATACCCCATGACCCCCAGCAGGGCCGTGATGATCGTCAAGGCCGCAAACCCGGCGGCAATTCTGCGTCCAATAGTCCATGTCTTCATATGCCGTTGGTCCAGCCCGCTTCAGTTATCGCGCTCTTATCGTTCCTGCGACGTGAGATCCTCACTTCGCACCGATGGCGCTGGTCGCCGGTGCCGCTTCCACCAAATCTTTGAGTGCGGCCGCGGGATCGGCTCCGGGCTTGGCGATCTTCTCCTCCACCAGGACCGGCAGAACTCCCTGCAACGATTCCATCAGCAACGGTCCAGGAATGCCTACCCCGTCCTCGGGCTTTAAGCTGGTCCGCTGCGAAAGCTGGTTTTGAGCCACTTTAACTTCGATTTTGGCGGCTTCCGCCAGTGCGGTTGCCGTGTCATCCGGGTGGGCGATAATCCAGAGACGGGCCTTCTCGTATTGCTTAATCACTCGTTCCACATAGGCCGGATACTGTGTCAGGAAGCTCTCGCGAACATTCAGCACCCCGAAAGTGTTGAACGAGACCCGGCTGAACAGCGGGCGCGCGCCGTCAACCAGCAGGGCTTTCGCCAGGAATGGATCCAGTGCCGCCCATGCATCCACACTGCCTTTCTGCCAAGCTTGGTAGCCTTCAGCATGCTGCAACCCCACCAACACAACATCGCTTGGCATTAACCCCGCCTCTCGTACCGCTCTCAACGTCAGCGTAAATGGATCCGTGCCTCGCGTTGCCGCGATCTTCTTCCCTTTCAAGTCCGCAACGGTCTTGATCGGCGAATCCGATTTCACCAGCAATTGCGCCCACTCCGGCCGGGAATAGACATAAATGATCTTCAGCGGCACACCGTTGGCGCGAGCCAGCAGGGCTGCCGACCCCGCCGTCGACCCGAAGTCGGCTGCGTCGGAGGCCAGCATGTCGGCCGCCTTGTTGCTCCCGGCGCTGAAGACCCAGCGGACGGTGATTCCATCGGCCTTCAGGTCCTCCTCGAGCCAGCCTTGCTTCTTCAACACGATGCTGCTCGGGTTGTAGGTGGCGTAGTCCAGGCGGATTTCAACCGGTTTGGCGGATTCGGCGGCCGGCGCCAAACCCATCCCAGCCATGGCTAAAAGAGTGATGGATAGCGAGCACTTCAGGTTTTTCATGCGTCTTATTTGCGAGTTAATCGTCATCTAATGCGAACGTTTCTTGGGCTCTATCGTGCGAATGACCACAGGCGGCTACGCCTCGTTCCTTCGAGAGGAACGGGACCGCCGGCTGCTCTTTAAGGAGCGAATTGTCAACATGCCCGTCAAAGCGCCCTGCCTTGTGGCAGGGCTGTCTTCCAGATGACATCGGCAATTGCCGGGAGAACTTTAGCTCCTTCATCCCCCAGAGATAACCACGGCAATCTCACCGCCCCCTTTCTGGATCCCCAACAGCCTTGACGCGCCCGGCCTTCCTGTGCAGAGTCTCGCCTGCTTATGAAGGTCCTTTTTATTGGCGGCACTGGTTTCATCAGCACCTCCGTCACCCGCCTGGCGGTGGCCAAAGGATGGGAGCTTTATCACCTCAATCGCGGCCGCCGCGCCGCGCCGCCTCCCGGCGTCCACCCCTTGGCCGCCGATATCCATGAGCCCGGACAGGCCCAAGCAGCCCTCGGCGACCATAAGTTCGATGCCGTCGTGGACTGGATCGCCTATGCGCCCGAGGACATCGAGCGTGATCTAAGCCTGTTCCGCGGCCGGACCGGGCAGTTCATTTTTATCAGCTCCGCCTCCGCCTACCAAAAGCCGCCTTCCCACTACCTCATCACTGAGTCCACTCCGCTCTGCAACCCGCACTGGGATTATTCGCGGAACAAAATCGCCTGCGAAGAAAGACTGATGCGCGCCTATCGCGACGAAGGCTTCCCGATGACCATCGTGCGCCCCACCCTGACCTACGATCCCAACTTCCCGATCGCGATGGGCGGCTGGGGCTGCTACACGCTGGCCGACCGCCTCCTCAAAGGCCGGCCTATCATCGTCCATGGAGACGGCTCGAGCCTGTGGGTGACCACCCATGCCGAAGATTTCGCGCGCGGCTTTCTCGGGCTGGTGGGAAACACCCAGGCCCTCGGCCACGCCTTCCACATCACCTCGGACGAGGTGCTGACCTGGAACCAGATCTACGCCACCATCGCCGACGCGCTTGGGGTGAAAGCCCAAGTCGTGCATATCCCCTCCGAGTTCATCGCCAAAGTGGCCCCGGCCCATACCGGGTCGCTGTTGGGAGATAAGTCTTGGAGCGTGGTCTTCGACAACACCAAAATCAAAACCTTCGTCCCGGGCTTCCAGGCGGTCATCCCGCTGCGCGAGGGAATTCGACGTACGCTCGCCTGGTTCCAGGCGGACAAATCCCGTCAGCGCATTGACCCCGCGGTGAATGCGGAGATGGACCAAATTATCGCCGCCTATGCCCACCGCTGAGCTGGGCCAGCAAAAGAAAGGAAGGCCCAAGGTCATGATTCTGAAGCTCTTAATGGCGTCCGCTCTCACTGCGGGAGTAATGCAGGTTTCGTTCGGGGCAGACCAGGAAGCCGGCTTGGCGGGCTGGGTCAATATTTCGGATCCGGTTGTCGTGGCGGTGAACAGTGCCGGCACGCCCATCCCCTGGCCGGGAAATACCGGGGGGGTGGCGGTGGATCGGATCACTGGCGCCCTCTACATGGATCTGTGCAACGTGGGCTTGTGGAAAAGCACAAATCACGGCAAGAGCTTCGGCCGCGTGGCCGAAGGACAGATCAGCGGGCGCTGCGAGTTCGGATATGCGATTAACTCCGATCCCGCTGGGTCGCGCATGGCCTGCCTGCTGCTCGACGGCAAGTGCGGTATGACCCTGGATGGCGGCCGGACTTGGCTGCCCTTCGCAAGCGTGGGGCGCAATTGGGAATATGGCGCGGTGGATTGGTCAGACCCTAAGGCCAGGGCGATTTTTGCCGACCGCCACGAAAGTGATGGCGAGAAGTACCTGTCCAGTGACGCCGGGGCTTCCTGGTTGTATATCGGCAAGCATCCCGAGTTCACCTCTTTGGGCATCTTTAACGCCCGCACGCTGGTGGCCGGAACTGAGGAGGGCATTGTGCGCAGCACCAACAGTGGAGAGACTTGGAAGAACATCTCGCCTCTCCATCCGGTAGGCCGGGTGGCGGTCTATTTCGAAGGCCTTACTTACTGGCTGGCCAAGGAGGGCCTCATCACCAGCCACGACGAAGGGGCCACCTGGCAAAAGGCCGGAGCGGCGCTGGAAGCCGGATGGGGGCCGCTCTTTGGAAAGGACGCCAACCACATTATCGTGGCCGACTTCCAGGGTTTCCTGCAGAGCGCCGATGGCGGCAAAACCTGGGAGCGTATCGCCCCGCTGCCTCCTTTCCAGGGCGGCCTGGTGCCGACGCTGCCGGGCCAATTCCTAAGCATCGCCTGGGACCCGAATGCCGATCTGCTCTACGCATCGCGCATGGGGAGCGCCACCTACCGCTTCCAACTTGGCGCACCGGCGGCAGGAGTCCGCTGATTCGCCTGCGGATGCGGTGGTGGAAGTGTCGCGAGTGCCGCCTCAGGCCGCCTGTTGGCTTTGTACCGTGGCGCCTGGCCGGTTCGTGGCAGGCTTCGGCAATGCGAAATGGAACGTCGCCCCGCGGTCCGTCGCCCCTTCGGCCCAGACCGTCCCGCCGTGGCGCGCCACAATGCCCCGGACGATTGACAGCCCCAGGCCGGTGCCCTCGATTTCGCTTCCGTGCAGACGTCCGAATGCCGTCCAAAGTTGCTTCGCCTCGTTCATTTCGAAGCCCGTGCCGTTGTCTTTTACAAAATACACCAGGCGATCCGCTTCCTCCTTCCCGCCAATCTCAATGACCGGCGGGGTGCGGCCCCGGCTGAACTTCAGCGCGTTGGAAACCAGGTTCACCCACACCTGGTGAAGCTGCGCCTGGTCGCCCCAGGCGCCCGGCAACGGACCGACCGTGACGCGGACCGGCGGCCCCGCCGATTGCATTTGTACCTCGCGGACGACATTCTCCACCAACTCTTTCATGTCAATGCTTGTCTTATGAAGAGGCTGCTTTTTCAACCGCAGGAGCCCCAGGAACGCCTCCAGCGTTGCCGCGGTGCCTCCGCTGATCTGCTCGATTTGCCCGAGCATTTCCATCCCTCGCGTGGTCAACTGGCTCGCGTGCCGCGCGCGGAGAATTTCAGCGAAGCTCGTGATGGCTCGTAACGGCCCTCTCAGGTCATGGGAAATGACGTGGGAAAATCCTTCCAGCTCCTTGTTGGCCGCGCGCAGATCGTCGGAGGTGCGGCCTAGCTCGTCCAGGCGCCGGCGCAGTTCCAATTGGTTCATCACCTGGTCGCTCACGATGCGCAACGCGGTCTTCTGAATATCTGTCAGCTCACGCGGCTTCAGGTCCAGCAGGCACAGCGTTCCAACCGCCTGCCCTTCCGGGGTGACGAGCGGCGCGCCCGCGTAGAACTGAATGTAAGGTTCGCCCTTTACCAGGTCGCTTCCGGCAAAGCGCTCATCCTGGGTGGCATCCGGGACGATCAGCATCTTCGGCGCCCCAAGGATGGCGTGGGCGCAAAAAGAGTCATGGCGCGGCGTTTCAGTCACCTCAAGCCCGTAGCGCCCCTTGAACCATAGACGGTGCTGATCCACTAGACTCACCAACGCGATCGGCGTCTCGCAAATCCGGGCCGCCAGCCAGACCAGATCGTCAAACTCCCTCTCTCGCGCCGTATCCAGAACGTGGTATTGGCGCAACGCCTCCAACCGCGCTGCCTCATTGATCGGTATTGGTGTCGGCATCGTTCGGCTTATGTACCTTTTAACGCTGGTTTCCACCAAGCGCGAAGACGCCATCGCCACTGTCTCGATCCGGCTCGCGATCGGGTGAGCATGGCGGAGTTCAGAGGCGTGCGCGCTTGTAAAGTATCCGACGATCCGCGGAATGGCCCAATAGGGTAATGACCTGATCACCCGGTTATCAAACCTCGTCCGGGAACAGCTCGAGCTCTGTCGCGACCGGCCGGAAAGGGGCGAAGCTGCGGCGGTGGATGGGACAGGGGCCGAGCTTTCGGATCGCCTCCAAATGTTCCGGGGTGCCGTAGCCTTTGTGGCCCGCAAATCCATAGCCGGGGAACTGCTTGTCGTATTCGCGCATGACGCGGTCGCGCGTCACCTTGGCCAGCACGCTCGCCGCGGCGATGGAGTAGCTGCGCGCGTCCCCCTGGACCAGCGCCGTCTGGGGGTAGGGCAGCCACGAGATCTTCAAGCCGTCCACCAGGACGTGTTGCGGCCTCGGCTCGAGTTGGTCCAGCGCCATGTTCATCGCGCGCCAGGCCGCCTGGCGAATGTTGATGCGGTCGATCATCTCCACCGCCACCGTGGCAATGGCGTAGCGGATTTCCGGATGGGTGGTGAGGACGGAATAAAACTTCTCGCGCCGCCCTTCGGTGAGCTGCTTGGAATCGTTGAGGCCGCGGAGCTTCGAGCACAGCCCGGCATCGAGCCAGTCGGCGGGCAGGACCACCGCTGCGGCGACGACCGGCCCAGCCAGCGGGCCGCAACCGGCTTCGTCGGTGCCGGCTACCGGCGCGATCCCCCGCCGCCATAACTCGCATTCGTGCGCCAACCGGTTCCAGAATTTTGCGCTCATGCCGCTCGCGCCGAGCCTAGCGCGCCCACTCGCAATTGCCGACACATTTTAAATTAATATTTCCGCTTGGCCCGTTTTCTGCCATGTTTTTCTTCCGGGCCGCCCGCGCTGAAACGGCGCGGCCGGGAGACGCTCGTTAACCGCTATGAAAATCGAAGATCTGCATATTGGCCAGCGTGTCCGCCACCCGCAATACGGCGTGGGCGCGGTCAAAACCATTTCCGAGGCGACAGCCGAAATCCAGTTTGATGACGGCCGGCGGGCGGTGGCGCCCGAGCCGAGCGGCCTGCAGCCGGCCGAGCCGCAGGCTGCCGTCAGCGGCCTGGATTTGCCGCTGCCCCAGCTCATTCGCCAAACCGTCGATGCCGTGCTGGACCGGCTGGGAGTCGAAAAGCCCGATCCGGTGGCCGAGCGGCTCGGTCCCCGGTGGCACCGGGGCAAGGTGGTGATGCATCCCTCCGACCCTGCCTTGCAGACCAAGGAGGTGCCGCTGGAAACTTTCTTTCACAAGGTCGTCGGCATGCGCAACCAGCTCCGCGTGCTCGAGCAGAAGATCAACGCGCACGAAAAACTCTCCGATGCCGAGAAAATCGACATGCAGCAATACATCACCCGCTGCTATGGCTCGATGACCACCTTCAACGTGCTGTTCAAGGAAAAAGAGGATCAGTTCTGACCGGGCGGCGCATGGGGGCCGCGAAACCCTTTTGGCAGCGCCCCCCGCCGCTCACAGCCCCGTCGGATGCTCCAGGAACACCCACGGCACTTTGAACCGGCGCGAAAGGTGCTCGGCCAGGGCTGTCACGCCGAATGTCTCGGTCGCGTAATGGCCGCCGTAGAGCACGTTCACGCCCAGTTCCTCAGCCAGCGCGTAAGTCCAATGCGGCCCCTCGCCGGTAACGAACGTATCGACGCCTTCCGCCGCCGCCTCCTTCAGCTCGGCGCCCGCCCCGCCGGTCACAACCCCGATGCGTCGGCAAACTTCCGGCCCGGCCGGGATCACCAGCGGCTCGGCGCCCGTCGCGCGCCCCAGCCGCCGCGCCAGCTCCGCGCGACCTATCCGCGCCCGCGCCTGGAAACCGATCGGCTGCCCGTGATCCATGAAAAATGGCCGCAGCCGCGTCAGCCCCAGCGCGGCGCAGAGCAACGCGTTGTTGCCCAGCCGCCGATGGGCATCCAGCGGCAAATGCGAGCTATACACGGCGATATCCTCCTCCAGCAGCACCCGCAGCAGCCGGTAGCGCGCGCCCGTCCACGGATGGGTCGGGCTCCAAAAAAGCCCGTGATGCACCACCAATAAATCCGCTCCGGCCGCCGCCGCCAGCCGGACCGTCGCCAGGCTGGCGTCCACCGCCGCCGCGATGCGGCTGACCGCGCCGCGGTTCTCCACCTGCAAGCCGTTGGCCGCGCCCTCGTAGTCCTGCCTGCCAGCCGTGCCCAGCAACCGATCGCAGTGACGGACAATCATGTTCAGGGAAACTTTGCTCATGCGCGGATGAAACCAGAACCCAACCGGAGCGGGAAGCCGAAAAATGGGCCTGCCTTAAAAAGAGAGCCTCCTGGTTCATGGCATCCCTGTTCATTAGCACCTCGCTTCGGCCATGTGACCGTCGAGGAACGAGGGGCCCAAACCGCTCCACCGGTTTCCCGGCATGTGCCATAAAGCGATTTGCGCCCCCTCAAAAATCTTTCATTGTGTATTGAATTCCCCGACCATCGTTCTATAGTGCGCTTCGATCTGAAGTAAGAAATGAGCAACTCGAACGACACCACCGAACCGTGGGACATCCAGGCTGCGCGCAACCTGTATAACGTTCACCGCTGGGGAGCGGAGTACTTTGACATCAACGACGCCGGACACGTCATCGCCAAACCGCAGCGGGATAGCGGCGCGTCGGTGGACTTGACCGATGTCATCGAGGAGGCCAAGGCCCGCGGTCTCAAGTTCCCGGTGCTCATCCGGTTCCAGGACATCCTCCGCCACCGCGTCGAGTCCATTAACGTGGCCTTCCGCAGCGCCATCGCCGAGTTCAACTACCAGGGCCATTACCGGGGCGTCTTTCCCATCAAGGTCAATCAGCTCCGCGAGGTGGTGGAAGAGATCCTGGACGCGGGCAAGCCGTTCGATTTCGGCCTCGAGGTCGGCAGCAAGCCGGAGCTCTTCGCCGGCCTGGCCCTGCAAAGCGCGCTCGGCAGCCTCATCGTCTGCAACGGCTACAAGGATCCCAGTTTCGTGCGCATGGCCCTCCTGGGCACCAAGCTCGGCAAAAAGGTCATCATGGTGGTGGAGAAGCTCGAGGAGCTTCACCATATCATCTCTCTCTCCAAACAGCTCGGCGTGGACCCGATTATCGGTTTCCGCGTGCGGCTCTCCAGCAAGGGCGGCGGCAAGTGGGCCGACAGCGCCGGCGAGAACGCCAAGTTCGGCCTCAGCACCGCCGAGCTCCTTACCGCCACCGAAATGCTCAAAGCCGAAGGCATGGACCGCTGCTTCAAGCTCCTGCACTTCCACATCGGCTCGCAAGTGCCCGATATTCTGATCATCAAACGCGCCGTCCAGGAAGCCGGTCGGTTCTACGCCAAGCTCTACAAAATGGGCTTCCAGATCGAGTTCCTCGATGTCGGCGGCGGCCTCGGCGTTGATTACGACGGCAGTCGCTCCGCTTTCGACAGCTCAACCAATTACACCCTCGAGGAATACGCCAACGACATCGTCTATTACCTGGCCGACGTCTGCAACACCGAGAGCGTGCCCCATCCTAACATCATCAGCGAGAGCGGCCGGGCGGTCGTGGCCCATCACAGCGTCCTCATCGTCGAGGTCTTCGGCGCCATCGCCAAAATCCGGCCCGACGAATGCTGCCGCTGCGGCGATCACGAGCATGCGCTGGTCAAGGAGCTGATCGACATCCAGAAAAATCTACCCAAGCTCAACAAGCTGGAGGCCTACCACGACGCTCTGGAGCGCAAGGAAGACGCCCAGCACATGTTCACCCTGGGCATGCTGGACCTGCCCGACAAAGCCAAAATCGAAAACCTCTATTGGGCCATCAGCCGGGCCGTGGCCGACAGCTTCAAAGACCAGGCCTACGTGCCCGAGGAAATCCAAAAGATCGAAGACAGCCTCGGCGATCAGTACCTCTGCAATTTTTCGGTCTTCCAGTCGCTGCTGGATCATTGGGCGCTGGGCCAGTTGTTCCCCATCATGCCCATCAGCCGGCTCAACGAGCGCCCCACCCGCGAAGCCACCCTCGTCGATATCACCTGCGACTCCGACGGCCAGGTCAACAAGTTCATCGACCTGCGCGATGTGCGCGACACCCTCCCGCTGCATCCCCTCCACACCAACGGCAACGGCATGACCGAGCCCTATTACCTCGGTTTCTTCCTCATGGGCGCCTACCAGGATATCATGGGCGACCTCCACAATCTCTTCGGCCGGGTCAACGAGGTCCATGTCTTCCTCGACCCCGACGAGCCGGCCGGCTATTACATCGAGGAGATCATCGAAGGCACCACCATCTTCCAGGCGCTCGATTCGGTCCAGTACGACGAGAAGGAACTCAAGCGCCAAATGAAGGCCCAGGTCGATGAGGCCATCAAATCCGACCGGATGAAACCCTCCGAAGCCATGCGCCTGTTGGACGACTACGAGCGGGGCCTTAAGGAATACACTTACTTGAGTTTCTAGTGCCTGAGTCCGCCCCCAATGCCGAACTGATGCGCTCTCTGGGCCGGCTGGTGCGGGGCCTCTCGGCGCTGTTCTGGGGGCTGCCGGCCGCCTTTCTGGTCTGCTACTATACCGCCCGCGCCGAGCCCGTCCGGCTCTTCGGGGTGATGCCCTCGGTCGTATGCACCGGGCTGCTTATCTTCGGCTTGTGGCAGATTGGCGATTTCCAGCGCCAGGAACGCGTGTGGCGCCACGCACTCGAGCGCGCCCGCCTCCTGGCTCTCATCAATTGCGGACTCAGTCCGTTCCTCTACTGGTGGAACCGTGCCCCAGCCCAGGTCTTCTTCTTCGTCATGGTCGTCCTGATGACCTTCCTGGGCCTGCTGCTGCTGGCCAGCCTCAACGTCGTGCTCCAGCGCCTGGGGGCCATGTTGCCCGACGAGGCCCTGCGCCTGGAAACCAGGCATTACACCGTGGTGAATCTCGTGCTGGTGGCCATCATCTTCACGCTGGCCGCCCTCTGCGCGGCCTGCCGCATAGTCCCGCTGGGGGCGATCCACGCCGCGCCCGCATGGCTGGTCGCCTTCGTGCTGATCCGGAGCTCCACCATGCTCTGGGGCCTGACGCTGCTGGTGCTGGTGCCCATGGCCATGACCATGGCCCTGCTCTGGAAGACCAAAGAGGTCATCCTCGAAAGCGTCTTCGGCGCGAAGCCCTGATTGGCCGGCTCCGCCTGCCCTCTATTTAGAGGACATGCATTGAACACCCCGCGGTTGTAGCCTGTGGGAGACGGGCATGCTGGCGGCCTTAATGTTGAACCCTGCGCGATGAACCCTTGGAATAATGGAATGAAGCCGGCGCCAATCAGCTTTCCCGGTTCGGGGTGGCGCGCGCGCCGCTCGGTGGCGCTCGGGCTGTGCCTGCTGGCGGCGGGAATCACCGCGCGCGCGGACCTGATGCTGGATCAATTCAGCCCCGCCAATCCCATAAAAATCATGTGCATGGGGGATTCCATCACCGATGACTGCATGACCAATGGCGCCTGGCGCCGATTCCTCCAACCGCTCCTCGAGGCCAATGGCTATCCCTTCACTTTCGTCGGACGCCAAAGCTCGATCCCTTCCACCAATTTCACCCAGGTCCAACACGAAGGCTACTGCGGCGCCGTCATCGGCCAACCGGGGGTGGAAGGCTCCACGACCGTTCACGGCTACCCCGGAAACGAGGTTTACCTCCAAAAAATCGCCGTCGACGCCCTCACCAACGTCACCCCCGATCTGATTCTTCTGCTCATTGGGGTCAATGACATTGGCTGCGGGCGCCCCCCATTGCGGGTCGCTACTAACGATATGCCCATCTTGCTCAACCACATTTTCTCCAACGCTCCCAACGTCAATGTCATCGTCGCCAAGGTCACTTCCTTGCAGAACTCCTACATCGCCGGCCGGAACTACGCCACCAATGCCACCAATATCTACACGTACAACGACGCCCTCCAGCTCACGGTCAACCAGCGGCGCGCCCAGGGCCAAAACGTGTTCATCGCCGATATGTTTTCCGTCGTGGATTACAACACGATGTACGATTCCGATCACGTCCATCCCAATGCGGCCGGCCTTCAGGCCGTCGCCCAGGAATGGCTCGCTCGCATCCAGTCCATCACCGTTACCACCAATCTCTACACCCGCAGCTTGATCACCGGTGGCGAGGTCTGGAACTACTCCGACACCGGCCAGGACCTCGGGACCGCCTGGACCCAGCCCGGCTACGACGATAGCGCCTGGAGCAGCGGCACGGCTCGGCTCGGCTATGGAACCCCGGCGGTGGAAACTACGGTCAGCTACGGCGCCTCCTCAAACGACTGCAATCCCACGACCTATTTCCGCCTCTGGTTCCCGGCGCCGCAAGGGGTGCAGTTGACCAATCTCAATCTCCGCGTGTCGCAGGCCGATGGAGCGGTGGTCTGGTTGAATGGCTCCGAAATCTATCGCACCAACATGCCCGCCGGGCCAATCGCCTTTACGAATCTTGCCTTGGGTCTCCTCACCAATGACGAGCCCTATATCTTCGAACCCACCAATATCACCGGCCGGGGCCTCTCCCCGGGCTCCAACCTGATCGCCGCCGAAGTTCATATCAGCCAGCCCGCATGCCCGCTTTCGGGCTTCGACATGGAACTCATCGGCGCCGGGTACTACCTGCCCCCCGCTCTCTCGATCGCCCAGTCCGGCGGCGCGTTGTCCGTAAGCTGGCCGGCCTCCAACAGCGCCGGATACAATCTCTATTGGACCACCAACCTCGCCGCGACAGCCTGGACTCCCTCAACGCCTTCCTTCACCAATGCCGGCCAGATCGTCGTCACGCAATCCGTGAACTCCACCGTGAAATTCTTCCGCCTGCGCCAGCCGTAAACATACGTCAATTGACCTTCTCAGCCACCTGGTAGCGGAACATCCGCTTCTTCATCCAGCGCACCGCCAGCAGATCGTAAAACGACGCGAACAGCCGGTTCCACACCCCGTAATGGCTCTGGCCCGCAAACCGGGGATTGTTCGTAACCGCAATCTCCGTCACGGTGAAGCCCTCGATCTTGAACAGGGTCGGCAGGAACCGGTGCATCCCCTTGAAGAACTTCACGTTCTCGACGCACTCGCGCTTGAAGGCCCGATAGGTGCAGCCGGCGTCGCTGATCTTCTCCCCCGAAAGCGTGTTCCGCACCCAGTTGGCGATCCGCGAGGAGGCGATGCGGATGAAATTGTCGCCCTTGCCCCGCGTCTCCACCCGCGTGCCGCACACGCAGTCAAAGCCCTTGAGCGCCTCCAGGAACCTGGGCAGCTCCCGCGGATCGTTCTGTAAATCGGCGTCGAGCGTCACCAGGTATTGGCCGCGCGCGGCCTTCAGCCCCGCCCAGCTCGCCGCCGACTCGCCGCAGTTGAAGGCGAAGCGCTGGGCGCGAATCCGCGGATCGGCCGCCGCCAGTTCCTTGAGGATCGCCCAGGACTTGTCCCGGCTGCAATCGTCGGTGATGACGATCTCGTAGGCCAGTTGCAGCGGCTCAACCGTCTCCCGAATCGCCGCGACCAGCGGCCGCAGGTTGTCCTCTTCGTTGTAGCAGGGTATGACCAGGCTCAGGGTCGGAGTCGCCGCCATGCTATTTCTTCCCGTAAAACTCCGCAATCGTGTCGCACACCCGGTCGGCGTCGTCGAGCTTCATCTCGCCGTGGATGGGCAGCGACAGGATCTCCTTCACGATCTGCTCCGTGCGCGGCAGCTTGGGAATGAATGGGAACAGGCCGGTCACCGCCGGCTGCAGGTGATTCGGCTTCGGGTAATGAATGCCGGTCTCGATGTTGCGTTCCTTGAGGAACTTCTGCAAATCGTCGCGCCGCTCGCAGCGCACCACGTACATGTGATACACCGCCCGGGCCCACTCGCGCTCGATTGGGGTCTGCACGATCCCTTTGAGCCGCTCCGTGTAGCGGGCGGCAATCGCCCGGCGGTTGTCGTTGAAGCCGTCCAGGTGCTTGAGCATCACCCGGCCGATCGCGGCGTTGATCTCGTTGAACCGCACGTTGTAGCCGGCGAACTCGTGGTCGTACTTCCCCTGCCGGCCGTGGTTGCGCAGCATCCGCAGCCGGTCCGCCATCTGGACGTTGTTGGTGCAGATGCATCCGCCGTCGCCCAGCACCGTCAGGTTCTTGGACGGGAAAAAGCTGAACGCGCCGAACTCGCCGATGCCGCCGACGGGCTTGCCCTTGTAGCGGGCGCCCTGCGCCTGGGCGCAGTCTTCGATCACCCAGAGGTGATGCTTGGCCGCGATTGCCAGCAGCCGATCCACATCGATCGGATGGCCGTAGATATAGACCGGGATGATGCCTACCGTGCGCGGGGTGATGGCGGCTTCGACCTGGTCGAGATCCATCACATAGGTGTCATCCACGTCCACGAATACCGGCCGGGCGCCCCGATGAATCAGCGGCTCCATCGTCGGAAACGCCGTGTGGCTCGGCACGATGATTTCGTCGCCCGGCCCCACTCCCTGGAGCTCGTGCAGCAGATAGACGATTAAGGTCCAGGAAGAGCCCAGCACGCACTGCTTGGTGCCGGTGTGGGCCGCCAGCTCGGCCTCGAAGGCCTGCGATTCCTTGCCCAGAATGTACTGCCCGGAGCGAATCGCGCGTAGCGCCGCTTCTTCCACTTCCGGGTTCACGAAACATTTCGATAACGGGATCTTTTGCATAAAGGGTCTATCCGCGAATGGCGCGAATTTGCGCGAATTATTTATTGGGCTTATTTGTCTTTAATTCGCGTCCATTCGCGAAATTCGCGGATTACAGTTCAACTGCCTTGCCCGTCTTTGTCGACTCGATGGCCGCTTCGAGCACGCGGACGGAATCATAGCCGGCCCAGGCGTCGGCCCGGGGGGCTTTGCGGGTCTGGACCGAGTCGACGAAGGCGCGCAGCTCCGCCAGCAGCGGCTCCTCGGGCGGGCACTCAATCTGGTGCACCGCCCCTTCCACGCCCTTGAGGTCGTTCTTCTCGCGGACGTGCAGGTTTTCGTAAGTCTTGATCTTGTACTGGGCCACGTTGAAATCGCACACCGCGCTGAGCTTGTCGCCGGTGATGATCACCTCGCGGAACTTCCCGGGGATGAAATAGTCGTTCTCGACCGTCGCCCAGGTCTTGCCGTGGGCTGTCTCGTACTCCAGCGACACCAGCGACACGTCGTCCATGCCGCGTCCGAGGAAATCGTGATGGATGGCCAGCGCGCTCTTGGGCAGGGCTCCGAGGATGAAATTGAACAAATCGACGAAGTGGATGCCGTCGGCGAACATCACGCCGCTGTCGTTGCGCGGCCGCTTGAACCCGCCGAAATGACCGCGGATCATGTTGACCCGTCCGAACTGGCCGGACTGGGCGGCGTCCCGCAGCCAGAGCGAGGCGGGGTCGAAGCGCAGGATGTGGCCCACCTGCAGGATGCGCCGGCGTTTCTCGGCCAGCTCGGCCAGGTCGCGGGCCTCCTTGGAGGCCAGCGTGATCGGCTTCTCCACGAACACATCCTTGCCCGCTTCCATAAACTCCCGGCAGAGCGCGTAGTGGCTTTGCGCCGGAGTGACCACCACCGCGCAATCGACTTGGTTGACGAGGTCCTTGTAATTAGCCGTCAGGCGCGCCTCGGGGATGCCGAGCTTGCGCGCGGGGTCCAGCCGTTTGGAATCGACCTCCGCCACGTAGAGTTCGACCGGCATGGCATTGAGGTTGCGCAGATGGTTGGCGCCCCACCGGCCCAATCCCAGCAATAAAACTTTAGTCATCGAGAGTTTGCGGGCGTCCGAATGCTTCCGCTGGCACGGAGAGGACGCTCTTGCTCCGGCCAGTCGCTTGGCCCAAACGCCAACAGCCGCGAAGTTTCCCAACAAATCGCGTCCCCCCGCAAGCTAAAACCGGGGCGATAGGAGTGCGCCCGTCCCCGGGCGCGGCGATCCCCGCACACCGGCTGACATCGGCATCTTGAACTTAGCCTTTAGCCCTTAAGACCTTCCCCGATAGGGCAATGCAGTGACCAAGACCCCGGAGGGACGAGCTCCCGCGAGTCCCCATTATTTGGGCCTCGCAGAGCTCGGCCCTCCGGTGAAAAGCCCGCCTGCTGGGACAGGCTCTTAAGCCTCGTGCGGCGGACGGGAACGGCTTCGTGACCGTTGCCAGGTTTTTGTACCGTTGCCGAAATGGCTCATCCCCACTCGGGGAATTGAGTCTTGTTCAGGTCCAGCTTGGAAATGGCCAGCATGTCGGACTCGTCGAGTTTAAAGTCAAAGATGTTTAGATTCTCCATCATGTGGGCTTTTTGTGAGGACCTCGGAATGGCAACGATGCCTCTCTGGTAAAGCCATCGTAAGCTTACCTGGGCATTGGTTTTGTTGTGCTTCTTGCCTATTGCCGCCAGGCCCTCGTTGGTGAAGAGCCCGTTGCGACCTTCCGCAAAAGGAGCCCAGGCCTCCATTTGCACACCCAGCCGCTTCATGGCTTCAAAGGCCTTGGGTTCCTGGAAGAAGGCATGCGTTTCAATTTGGTTGATTGCGGGCTTCACTTTGCCATTGGCAATCAGATCATTAACCTGTTCAGGTTCAAAATTGCTGACGCCGATTGCCTTGATTTTGCCCGCCTTATAAAGCTCTTCCATTGCTTTCCAGGAGCCCTTCACATCCCCACGAGGCCGGTGGATGAGGTAAAGGTCCAAATAATTCACACCCAATTTATTCAGGGTGGTTTCAAACGCCTTCTTGGCGTTTTCGTAACCCGCATCGTCCACCCAGAGTTTTGAGCTTACAAAAAGTTCCTCTCGTTTAATTCCGCTGAGCTTGATCCCAGCCCCCACCGATGCTTCGTTGCCATAAATCATGGCGGTGTCAATAAGCCGATAGCCCAGAGAGATGGCATCGGCGACACATCGTTCGCCTACGGGACCATTAAGCGTCAAAGTTCCGAATCCAAGGATTGGCAATTTTAATCCATTATTGAGCGTAACTTTCTTAATCGCCTTTCCTGGTGCGCTGGCGTCAGGCGCGGCAAAGAGCTCGGAGCTTCCCAAGCTCAATACCATCGCGGATGCGGCAAGTTCTGCGCTGGTTTGTAAGAAATCGCGGCGGTTCATTCCTTTGGTGTCACTCTTCTTATTCATAATATTGTGCAATAAACGACTTCACCCGCGCAGCGCTGAGTCCGCGCGGCACGCATGGGCAAGCTCTTATCACAATATCAAATCCCTATCAATGGGAATGCCAAATATTAGACCGATTTTGGGAGGTGGTTTTGCAAGTGGTTGGGGGGCAGCGGGTAATGAAAAGTGAAATCGAAATCGGTCCAGAAACGGTCCAGAGACGGTCTAGTTTTGCGGTGACACCGGATTGAACCGCTAATGGAACGCTGATGGGCGCTAATTCAGACGCCCCATGATTCCCGGAATCGCGGTCAGCGCGACCCGCGCGGTTGCCGACCACCGCTGCCTTCCGACGTTTCACCCGCCGCTCCCTCATGTCACTCATGTCACTCACAACTATCCTCGCCCTTCTTATGCCACACCCTGGCGGCATCGTGCAACCTCCGCATTTTGCACCCTTTTGAACCCTCACGGGAGCCCGTCGTAGCGGGCCTGAAATGGCGATCGAGAGGGCGAAAAACACGAAATAGCTTGTCGTCCGCCCCGTCGGCGGCAGGCGGGGCCAGGGGAAAAGGACTTTAACAGAAGTTAACGAAGGTCACGAAGAGCAAGAATGCACAAAAAGGGCTTTAAAGGTAAAAACAAGCCGCAAATCAGATTGTCATTTTCCGAAGGAAACGTGACAATCTTGGTGACGGCCCCCTTTTATGAATGAGGATGAGACTGGCGCAAGAGGACAGGAATTCGGGCGAAACGACGGTCCAGGCGCTACCCCGAATGGCAGCCCCGTGACGCCGCCGGGCAATTCTGGAGCCGTGGAGGGGCGGCTATCGGCGAGCTGATGAGTACGCAGCCCCAACCTATGTGTGCCCCTGGCTACTACAAGGCGAATTATCGTGCTCTGAGCCTAAGAGCTGTGGCTCGAGCGCGCGGTCTGTTCCGTTTGCCGCTGGCCTATCTCGTCACCCGTTTCATGAAACCAGCCGCAACGGGCTGGATGCCGCAAATGTGGGCCGATCTGGAATGCCAAGAGCAGGATCTTTCGGAGCGATTCTTCCAAGCGACAGCCCTTTATCGCGAGGCGTTTAAGCATGCGGGGTTTTCCGAACTGGGGTTTAAGAAAGTTCGACGTTTCCTTAACCCGGGCTACCGCGATAACGGAGGAATTAACTACCTGGACGGCAGTCGTTGCCATTTCGGCCAACTGATCTACAACAGGTTGCACGTTCCGCCACCGGTCAGCAGAGACCGGGAGCACATCGTCATTGCATTCACAGCGGTGTTTCAAACAGGAACCCTGAGCTACACGAACAAGCGGAAAACCTTTTTCGAGCCCATGCAACACCACACTGTAGTAAGGCTACCGTCCAACGATGTGGCCGACATTTACCGGCGTTTCGTGGGGGACCTGGGACATCGCGATGAACAGCCACGCCGTTTTCCCGATCTGCGGGCGCTCCAGGATTGGTTCGACTCGAATGCGACGGAGATGTATGAACGCTGGGTCCGCCAGGGCCTGTACGTGCGGATGACCGACGATGAAGTTGCCGCGGCTCTCCGCAGACTGCCTCCGCCGCTTCCAAACCAATGAAACTCTCACCTGGCCCGCCCAACGCTTTTCCTCGTTGAAGGCTGGAACGATGATGGACACTTTCAGCGCGGGATGGTAGTCCGGGCATGGGAGATCGCTCAAACTTCAGACGGTTCCCCATGTCGCGACTATGCCATTACTCGTGATGTTCGTGAATCTCGTTGCGCCGACCGGACGCCAATCGGCATACCCCTTCGTGTGCCCCGCTTGAGCATGATGTTCGTGAACCTGGTTGCGCTGACCGGACGCTCCACAATCAGCCTTCCCTGGTAGATAATGCTGAACACGCCGTAGGGCGTCGGAAGCTCTCTGGATGCCTTGGCGCTCCTGATTCGAACCACTTCCGGCCTCAGCCCCAGGGCTCGGGCCGCCTGCAAAATATCCTCCACCCACTTTGAGACCATAGGGCACTGATCGGCAGCCAGGATCGTCAGACCCTTCATGTATCTCTTCAATACTCGCTCCCGGTCGACGATGAAACGAGGATCGGGCGCTGTGGCCTTGAATTTCCTGACAAGCAGCTCGTACGGAGGGATGCTGTCCACCGAGACAAAACCCGCCTTGGTGAACAAACCGCTTCCCGCCATGAGACTATCTGAACTTGTGACAACTGCGACCCCCCGGCACTGGCTCTTCTTCGCGTCCCTCAAACAATCATCCAGCAGGACAGCGCCGAGTCCTTTCCCTTTGTGCTTGTGATTGACCATCAAGCAATGGATGACCAGGTAACCCTCCGCCTCGACGGGTCTCCACGCATGACCGCCAGGGGCGTACTCGATCACCCCGATATCACCGAATTCGCGTGAGCGGAGCACCTTGAACCTCAGGCCTTCCGCGTAGCGCTTCTTGAGCCAATCACACTTGCGACGATGTCCCTCGGTCCTACCAGGCTTGCGGCCGCAGATACCGCATGCGCCGATGTTATCCGCATTCGTGTCGACAATCTCGTATTCTCTCATCGTGATCCTCGTAGTTGCTGGTGCCGTGCGGGTTGCGCCGCGTGCGCAACGCCTTCGGGGGCTGGACGGCAACGTTCGACGGCACCCGATGCCAGCGGCAAATGACAGAGTCGCCTTGTCGTCCGCCGGGCGGGCCAAAGGCTGGTTTGTGTCTGCCGATGACCACGTTGCGACCTTACGCGCCTGCGTCTTGGGCTGCAAACCTTTTGGGGCCACCGTGGTTGCCGGGCTGGGACGGGAGGGGTCGGAGGTGGCCTGCGTTGGGCGCACTGGTGGAACTCCACAGACGCGATGCCTGATGACGTCAGCAACGAGTAGGTCGCCACCGAAACCAATACCGACTCCTACGGCGGAAAAACGCAGAGAGGTTTGATCTGGAAGGGCCAGGCCAAAATGCTTACGCTCTGCCACCGAGTTTGGTGATTGCATTACTTTCATGCCCAAGATTCGGATTTTTGGCTGGCGGTCCCACCCGGTTGTTGCCGAGCTTCGGGAGTTGGCTCGGGGAGGTCGTTAGTCGCCTGAGGGCGTTATGACCCGGATATTGATAAGCGTCGTAGCATTCATCAGCTCGCTGATTGTCATGGTCATGGTCAGCACGACCGCATGGGACGCATTCCTTAACGGCAAGGTTTACCTCTGCACGGACGGCGGGACGCTCGACTTCCTATGTCCTGGGGATTGGGTCCACCATCCAATTACGGTAGATCGCATCGGCGGTGCTCGATCCATGAGCGATCCGGACGAGATCAAACGCGGTTGGAGCATGACCCGCCTATGGTGTGTATGGTTCACATTTGTTGGTCTATCGGTGATCATCAGCGCCTGGATCGCTCTTGCGCCATGGGGCTCCAAGGAACGAACAGGTGAGTCAACCTCGTGACTCGTAGCGGAACCGGCTTCCAAGCCCCGCCAAGCCCAACCGACCCGCCAGGCCGAATCCTAAATCCTGTTAATCCTGTCAAAGCCGCCGCCCGCTTCCGACCGGCAAGACGACAATCAATTCCGTGTTTTTTTCGTTCCCTCGACCGCCATTTCAGGCCTGCTACGACGGGCTCCCGTGAGGGTTCAAAAAGGTGCAAAATGCGGAAGTTGCAGGCCGCCGCCAGGGTGTGGCATAAGAGGGGCGAGGATAGTTGTGAGTGACATGAGTGACATGAGTGACATGAGGGAGCGGCGGGCGAAACGTCGGAAGGTAGCGGTGGTCGGCAACGGCGTGGGCCGCGCTGACCGCGATTCCGGGAATCATGAGGCGTCTGGATTAGCGCCAATCAGCGTTCCATTAGCGGTTCAATCCGGTGTCATGGCGGAATTGCACCATCTCTGCACCGTTTCTGCACCGTTTTTGAATTTCACTTTCACTATTCCCTGCTCTCCAACTGCTTGCAAAAGCACCAACGAAAAATGGTGCAATTCCATGATGACAACAAAAAAAGTTCTCGCGCACCATGCCCCATCTCTCGGGGGAGTATGCTTTAGGTTCGACAGGGCCGCTGGCATCGGGGTATGGTTGGAGCATCGCTATGCGCATTGAAATCGAGCAGGAAGAGGACGGGCGTTGGCTGACAGAAATCCCGGAATTACCAGGGGTCATGGTTTACGGCGCGAGTCGCGAGGAGGCTGTCGCCCGCGTGAAAGCGTTGGCGCTGCGGGTGATGGCAGACCGGTTGGAGCATGGTGAAACGATTCCCGAATTGACGGAGGTCTTCTCGGTGGCCGCATGAGTCAGTGGGGGGCCAGAAAGGCGCGGCTGGTTCTGGCGGCCTTGCTCCGAATCGGGTGGCGTATCAAACGCCAAGCCGGTGGCTCTCATCGTGTTCTGGCTCGTGAGGGCTGGCCTGACTACATCTTCGCCTTTCACGACGGAGAGGAGGTCGGCCCGCGCATGTTGGCGAGGATCGCGCGAAGGACTGGGTTACGACCGGAGGATCTGTGACCACGGCGCCGAACTCCAGCAGACGGCGGGATTGCGTATCCGTCACTCCCACTCGATGGTGCCGGGGGGCTTGCTGGTGATGTCGAAGCAGACGCGGTTGACGCCTTTGACTTCGTTGATGATCCGGTTGGAAAGCCGTTCGAGCAACTCGGCGGGCAGCCGCACCCAGTCGGCGGTCATGCCGTCCTGGGACTCCACAGCCCGCAGGGCGATGGTGTAGTCGTAGGTGCGCTCGTCGCCCATCACCCCGACGCTGCGCACCGGCAGCAACACGGCGAAGCTCTGCCAGATCTTGTAGTACCAACCGCTGGCTTTCATCTCCTCGACCACGATGCTGTCGGCATTGCGCAGGATCTCGAGGCGGTCGGGCGTGACTTCGCCCAGGACCCGCACGGCCAGGCCCGGGCCGGGGAAGGGCTGGCGCAGGACGATCTCGCGGGGCAATCCCAGCTCCAGGCCCAGCTCGCGCACTTCGTCCTTGAACAGGCATTTGAGCGGCTCGACCAGTTTGAAGCGCATCTTCTTGGGCAGGCCGCCGACGTTGTGATGGCTCTTGATCATCGCGGCGGGATTGCCGGCGATCGGCACCGACTCGATGACGTCGGGATAAAGGGTGCCCTGGGCGAGGAACCGGGGCTTGCCGGCGCGTTTGGTGGCGTCCTCGAAGACCTCGATGAAGGTCTTGCCGATAATCTTGCGCTTGCGCTCCGGGTCGGTCACGCCTTTGAGCCGGCCCAGGAACAGCTTCGAGGCGTCCACGTATTGCAGCTTGATCTTGAAGTGGCGGACGAAGACTTCGCGCACCACCCCGGCCTCGCGTCCGCGCAGCAGGCCGTTGTTGACGAAAATGCAGGTGAGCTGCTTGCCCACCGCCTTGTGCAGCAGCGCCGCCGCCACGCTCGAATCGACCCCGCCGCTCAAGCCGAGGATCACCTGCTCCTTCCCGAGTTGGGCGCGGATGGCCTCGACCGCCACATCGATGTAGCTGCGCATCGTCCAGTTCTTGCCGCAGCCGCAGATGTTGTGGACGAAGTTGGCCAGAATCTCTCGGCCCTGCGGCGTATGGGCCACTTCCGGGTGGAATTGCAGGCCGAACATTTTGCGGCCGCTGTGCTCGATGACGGCAAAGTCGGAGTTCTCGGTGACGGCGACCGACTTGAAGCCGGCCGGCAGCCGGGTGAGCTTGTCGCCATGCGAGTTCCAGACTTGCAGGGTTTCGGGGAGATTGCCGAAGAGGGGGCAGAAGCTGTCTTTGACGCGCAAGGCGCCTTTGCCGTATTCGCGTTTCCGGCCGTGCTCGACTTTGCCGCCCAGGAACTGGGCCAGCAGTTGCAGGCCGTAGCAGATGCCCAGTATCGGCACGCCCAGGTCGAAGAGGGCGCGGTCCGGCAGCGGGGCGTCTTTGGCATAAACGCTGGAGGGGCCGCCGGAGAGGATAATGCCCTTGGGCGCCATCGCGGCGATTTCCCTGGCCGGGGTGTCATAGCGGAGGATGGTCGAGAAGACGTTGCACTCGCGGATGCGCCGGGCGATGACCTGCGTGTACTGCGACCCAAAATCTAAAATGACGATTTGTTCGGTCATTGGAATCGAAAGAGGGAGTTTTTGCCTGTCCCAAAGGACTTTGGCGAGAGAAAAATGGGCAAAACCGGAAATAACATGGGGCGTATTCCCGCAAAAAACCCTTGCCTCCGGCGGTTTTATGAGTATTTTTTACCCGCCTGAACGCCGTGTGTGCGGATGTTCATTGAGGCTGAGAAAGAAAAGTTAATCAAAGAACCTAATCTTCAACCTCCGTTGCCCCCGCAACGTTTGGTCCGTAAGGCAATGGAGCTCGGTAAGCTTTCGCGCTGACCAAGTCTCCCAAAGGTTCGTCAGAAAGTCCGTCCGTTCGTTTAGTCGTTATGCTTACAATGGAAGAGGCCATGAGGCAAACGGGTGCATTACCCTTTGCCGCAGGCAATATTGTTAAAGGTACTATCATCGAGGTCCGCCCCAAAGAGGTGCTGGTGGACATCGGCTACAAATCAGAAGGCGTCATTTCGGGTGGCGAGTTCGACGACATCAAGGCCGTCAAAGTGGGCGACCAGATCGACGTCCTCATCGAGAAGCTCGAAGACAAAGAGGGGATGGTCGTCCTCTCCAAGGAAAAGGCCGAATTCAAGCAGAACTGGGAGCGCATCCTGACGATCTGCAACGAAGGCGGCACCATCACCGGCAAGGTCAAAGCCATCGTCAAAGGCGGCCTGCTGGTCAACATCGGCGTCGAGGCCTTCCTGCCGGCCTCCCAGATCGACGTCATGACCCCCAAGAATCTCGCCCAATACGTGGGCAACAGCTACGAGTTCAAGGTCGTCAAGATCAACCAGGAGCGCCAGAACATCGTCCTGTCCCGCCGCGAGCTCATTGAGCAGGAACGGCTCGAGCGCCGCCAGAAACTCCTGGCGGAAATGACCCCGGGCGATATCCGCAAGGGCACCGTCAAGAATATCACCGATTTCGGCGCGTTCATCGACCTCAACGGCATCGACGGCCTGCTCCATATCACCGATATGAGCTGGGGCCGCATCGGCCATCCCTCCGAATTGCTCAAGGTCGGCCAGGACATCGACGTCGTCGTCCTGGACATCAACAAGGAAAAAGAGCGCGTCAGCCTCGGCCTCAAGCAGAAGCTGGCCAATCCCTGGGACTCCATCGAGGCGAAATACCCCGTCGGGGCGAAGGTCAAAGGCAAAGTCGTCAACCTGGTTCCCTACGGCGCGTTCGTCGAGCTGGAGCCCGGCGTCGAGGGCCTGGTGCATGTCACCGAGCTGTCCTGGACCAAGCGGGTGGCCAAACCCTCCGACATGCTCAAGCCCGAGCAGGAGATCGAGGCCGTTGTGCTGGGCATCAACCGCGAGGAACAGAAAATCTCGCTGGGCCTGCGCCAGCTCGAAACCAATCCTTGGGACAAGGCCCAGGAGAAATACCCTCCCGGCACCAAGGTCAAAGGCAAGATCCGCAACCTCACCAGCTACGGCGCTTTCATCGAGCTGGAGGAAGGTTTGGACGGCATGATCCACGTCTCGGACATCTCCTGGACGCGCAAGATCAATCACCCCTCGGAAGTCCTCAAGAAGGGCGACGAAGTCGAAGCGGTCGTTTTGGAAGTCGACAAGACCAACCAGCGCATCGCCGTCGGGCTCAAGCAGCTCGGCACCGACCCGTGGGACGGCATCGACCGCCTGTACAAAGTCGGCGACCTGGTCACCGGCAATGTCACCAAGCTGGCGAGCTTTGGCGCCTTCATCGGCTTGCAGCATGAGATCGACGGCCTGGTTCACATCTCGCAGATCAGCGAGGATCGGGTGGACAAGATCAAGAACGTGCTCAAGGTCGGCCAGGAAGTCACCGCCCGCGTCATCAAGATCGACAAGAGCGATCGGCGCATCGGCCTGTCCATCAAGGCCGCCAACTACTCCAACGAGCAGCTCAAGGCCGAGCAGGCCGCGCTGGATGCGTTGAAGCCGGGCGAAGATCTCGTCGCCCTGCAACACGCCTTCGACGCCGCCGACGAGGCGACGAAACAGGATCCCAAAGAATGACCCCCGCGCGGGGCTCGCGCTCCGCGCCCTGTGTCATATTGAACCTCTTTACCGGGCGGGCCAGAAATGGCCCGCCCGTTTTCGTATCATCGATAACCCACAGAGAGCGTTGGAGATGGTCAAAGCCTTATTAGCGGCCGGGGTGAATCCCAATGCCACCAATCGTTACAGCACGCCTTTGACATCGGCGGCTTATCGCGGAAACCAGGAGGTGGTTGCCCTGCTTCTCTCCCAACCGGGCATCAAGGTCGACGCACGAGATGTGGATGGCTACACTTCCCTGATGTGGGCGGCCGAGCAGGGTTCGCTGGACCTCGTGGATTTGCTTATGAAAGCTGGTGCCTGTCCAAGCCTTAAGAACCAGCGAGGAGAAACGGCCATCAGTTTAGCCGAACAAGGTATCGCAAAGAGACGCGCGATTATTTCCAAGCTAGGATCTAAACCCAAGTGATGCTGGTTCTGTTTGTCTCAGGCCTATCAAGCGCCGCTCCGCGGCGCGGAGCCAATCCGCGTCCTGCACATGGGCTGAAGCCCATGCCTACCGTCACAGCGCCGCTCTGCGGCGCGCTGGACACGCTTGGGCCGCCGTGCCTCTAGAGGTTCCTGTAATACCTTAAAGCCTCCTCAGCCTCTCTCCTGGCGTTAATCAGGTCTTCGTCCCGGACAAACTCAGGTTTTGTACCAAGCCAATGGATCACCCCTTCAACATACTTGCGGAGGTAGGCGATGGAGGCTTCCTCGCGGACCTTGCGGCCGTCGCGCAGGAAATAGACCGGGCTGGTGTGGGCAAAGACGGACGCGTTGCGAGGCAGAATCGGGTTCCGGAGATCGGGGTTGTCGATGACTCGGGCGGCGAGCCATCCGCTGCGCTTGAGTTCCACGGTAGTCTCGATCTCCATGGAATAGACCCCGTCAACCGCCGGATTGCGATAGGTCGACAAGACCTTGCGACCGACAGATTCCCCATTGCATACGATCTCCAGCATGTTAAAGGGCAGGATGGAGCGGGCCGTCACCTTCGCCTTAATTTGCCTCGTGCCCTGGAAAGAAATCACATCCCCGGGACCATGGCCGTCGGCCTCGAAATCGAGAATGGGCCCGTTGCTGACGAAAGACTTGCCGGCTTTCACCGTCGCCATCCAGGAGGCGTAATTGGTCTCTCCGTTAACGCGGGCGAAGACGCGATTGCTGCCGAAGGGGATCTCTTCGCTGAACTTGTCCGTGCCGGCGCCAATCGGCAGCCGGAAGCCGGCATTGAGGAATTGATAGTAGAGATCCATCGCGCGCATGACGGGGAATTCGGCTTGGGACATTCCCGACCAATCCCACGGTTCGCAGTGGTTGGGCAACTGGGTGGGATCGCTCCAGGTGATCAATTCCACGCCATCGACCAGTCCCAGCGCGATGCCGATAGGCAATTGCTCGCCGGGCAGCGAGCAGATATGGGCCCAGAACACGATCCCGTTTTGGGCGCGGGCGGCCCGCATAGCCGGCACCAGGTCCCAATGAGGTTTCATCTTCCAAAACTCCATGCCTCCGCCCATATCGGGATAGCCGCCGACCAGGTTGGTCAGGTTGAGCAGATTCAGGTGCCCCATCTGGAAGTCGCGGATTTCCTGGCCGACGTAGATCTCGCTGCCCGGCGTCGAATTCGTGTCGAGCCTGCCGCTGAAGCAAGCGCTGATCGGGTAGTCATTGTCCTTGTCCGCCAGGTGCAGGAGGTTCAAGGCGTTCAGGTCCTCCGCGCGCATCTGGAGAAGAGCTTCTTTGGGGATCGGTTGATGAGCGTGGATGTCACCGTTGACGTATCCCTTTTGCCCCAGGTTGCTCCAGCGGCGCAGGCGGAATTCCTTTTGGATGATCTTGCCGCTGGCGTCGCACAGAATAGTCTCCGATAAGGGGCGGGTCTCGAAGCCGCGGCGGATCTCGATGTCAGCGCCGGAAGCCGGGATGGACACGGCGAAAGTCCCGTCCACGTAGCACCACCGTTTCCCCAGGTATTGCACGTGAGCGTGGTCGCCTTCGATCTCGAGGAACTTGCCGTCGGCATTAGTGATGGCGACGCGCGCCGCCAGCGGCTGGCCGGTGGCGTCGTCGAGGATGCGGGCCTCCAGCCGGGTCGATGCGGGGTCTGGAGCGGCCAGGCCGAACGCCGGGCAGCAGGCGAGGAGCCAGAGCGAAACACAGCGCGCAAGCTGATGGATGGTTTGCCGCGAGGCGGAGTCCATGGAGTTGATTCCGTTCATAGAATCGTAGAATTGAGGGTCATTGTTACCTGGAACAACGGGTATGCAGGCCGGAGCGGAAAGTCAAGGCGAACAGAGTTTTCGGGGTGCGCCCGTCCTCGGGCGCAGCGGGTAACGAATAGCGCCTGATTCGGGATATTTGGATGGCCTCGCCCGATCAGAGTCTGCCGCTCGCACTCCGGGAAGTAAAGGCGATCGAAGGGGCGGAGGCTATGGAAGAGTCTCGAGTCAGCCGGTGTCCGGCGCCCGCTGCGCCCGGGGACGGGCGCACCCCGCACGGGCGGGAGCGCCCTCCAAAAAACTCCCATCCATTTGCGAGCCAATCCTCGTGCCGTTCGGCGGGCAGGCTTGTCGAATTGGGTGCAATGGCAGTTGGAACGGCCAATATCGTAGGGCAGATCATCAGTTGGATGATCCTCGTGGGGTCCATCGGAGCGCTGGTGGTGGTCACGGTCCGGAAGTCCGAGGACCCGGCGCGCATGGTGTTTAAATGGGTTTTGACCGCCGTTGTCGGTGGGTACGTCGCTTTCGCGGTGGCGCCGGTGGTGGGTCAGGGCGGTTATGGGGCGGCATTTGGGGGGATCCCTCTCCTGGCGGTATGCGGGCTGGTGTTGGCCATCATCTGGCGGCACTCGCTGACGGGAATGATTGCGAAGCCGTTCGCCTCGCTTTATGACGGCGGAAATATTCCGCCCGAACCCCGCCCCGCCTATTCTGTCGCCCAAGCCAGGCAAAAGCGGGGCGAGTACCTCGAAGCCGTCGTCGAAATCCGCAAACAGCTTGCGCTGTTCCCCACGGATCTGGAGGGCCACCTCCTGCTGGCGCAAATCCAGGCCGAAGACCTGAAAGACCTGCCTGCGGCGGAGATGACCATCCAGAGCCTCTGCGCCCAGCCGGGCCACGCCCCGAAGAACATCACGTTTGCCCTTTACTCGATGGCGGATTGGCATCTCAAGGTCGGCCGGGATTCCGAGGGCGCGCGCCGCAACCTGGAGCGCATCATCGAGCTGCTGCCGGGCACGGAGTTTGAGCTGGCCGCCGGGCAGCGCATCGCCCATCTCGGCGAGCCGGAGATGCGGCTGGACCCGCTGGACCGTAGGAAGTTCACCGTTCGCGAGAGCGACCAGCATCGCGGCGTGCGCCAGAACCCGGCGGACATCAGACCCGCCGAGCGCGATCCGGGCGAGCTGGCGGCCGAGTACGTCCGGCACCTGCAAACCCACCCGATGGACACCGAAGTCCGCGAGCAGTTGGCACGGCTGTATATGGACCACTACAACCGGCTGGACCTGGCAAGCGACCAGTTGGAGCAGATGATCCAGGAACCGAGCCAGCCCGGCCGGTTGGTGGCGCGATGGTTGAACCTGCTGGCGGATCTGCAGATCCGAAGCGGGGCGGACTACGATACCGTTCGCGGCACCTTGCAGCGAATCATCGACCTGTATCCCACCCTGGCCGCCGCCGATCTGGCGCGCAACCGGCTGTCCCTGCTCAAGGTGGAACTGAAGGCCCATCAAACCCCCGCCGCGGTCAAGCTCGGCACCTATGAGCAGAACATCGGGCTGAAGCGGGGCAGGGGAGCAACGGGCTAACAAGGCTATGGAGGACAGGTCCGCCATCGCCGGGCTGCGGCGCGACGAGCGTCCCTCCGGGGCTTTGGCCACTGCTTTGCCCTGCGGCGATGGGATCTAAAGGACTCGCGCAAAAGCTGGAAAACGCTGCCGTTTGACACTCCGGCTCGCGTCTGGCAGCATGCGATCGACATGAGCGAAGGCCGACGCCAGTTTCTCCCCATTCGTGCGGTCTTGGATGGATCGCCATGGCGCCATGCAAACTCGGCTGCGCGAAGCGGTGCTCTGTCGCGCGCGGCGCAATCAGCCCCCTTGGTTTAGCCGGCTTCTCCGTCCGCATGCTCGTCATCGTCCAGTTGTTATTGGCCTTTTGCGCCGTCCTGATGGGTTTCTGGGCGAAATGCCCAGTCCCCGGCATTATCGGCCTCGGACTCGTGGGCGCTGCCGCCGTCGCGGCTCAACTGGCTCCGGCCGCAGCGGCCCGCCGGTTCTTTCCCTGGATTTTTGGCCTGGGTCTCGCGGCCGCGCTTTGGGTGCCGGTCCACTTTTGGCGGACGGGGGATGTCAGCTTTGCCTCCGTCGATGCGTATTGGAGACAATATTGCGCGGTCCTCGGCTGGCTGATTGTCGTCCTGATCCTGCCATTAAGCCACCAGGCCGTTCGGGCGGCGGCAGCGGTGTGGTGGCGAAAACCGCTGCTCGCGGCGGCCTTGGGTGTCGGCCTGCTTTGGATCGGAACGGCCTATGCGCAAAATTCCCGGGCGGCATTTTTTCTCGCGCTGTTGGCGGTTTTGGGTCTGCTGTTTCTCTGCAAGATCTGGTTTCGTCCCTCATGGCTGGTCGTTCAGATGATCAACTCCTGTATCCTGTTGCTGCTGGCTCTGCCTCCGGCGGATTTAGTCTGGAGCCGCGTGACCCGTCCGGCGGATGGCGAGGAAGCCCGTCCGGGCGCGGCCCGGTACTGGACTTATCGCGCGGCAAAAGAGGATCCAGCCGGCTTCGAGCGCTGGTGGGCAATTTACGCGGGCTCATGGCCCCAGTTTTGGGGAGCAGTGGTGGACAGCGAGCCCGCCGCCCCGGTGCCGCTCCAATTGCGCCCGGGAGCGCATACGGTGTTTGTGCGATGTCCGATCTCGATCAACAGCCAGGGTTTCCGCGGAAAGGAAATTACAGAGCCCAAAGGCAAAACGTATCGCATCGTTGCGCTTGGAGAATCAACGACGTTTGGCTGGACGCTCGGGCCGGAGGACAAGCCCTGGCCGGAGTTGCTGGAGCAACTCGTGCGCGAGCGGCTCAAACCCGACCGCCCGGTCGAGGTGATCAACGCCGGCGTCCCCGGCGCGACCTTGTGCGATAATCTGCTGCGTTTGCGGGACCAGATCCTGCCGCTCCAGCCGGACATGATCCTCTCCTACCATGGCGTTAATGGATTTTATCTGCTTGATGAGGCCATCCCCACAACTCGTGGCCGCGCGCAGCCCGCCTATTGCGATCGGCCGCTCAGACTGCTGGCCCGCTGCGAGTACCACGTTAAGCTGATGTTGTATGAGCGCGAACTGGCCAGGGCAGTCCCCAAAGGGGCGCCGCCGCTGGCCAATCCGCTGCAAACCAAGTATGCCCGGGCTTATGAACAGTTGATCGATTTCGCCCAGACCAACCGGATTCGGCTGGTGCTGGCGAATTTCTCCATGGCGGCCAATGACCAAAGTCCGCCCGAGGTGGTCGAGTTCTATCGGCGCACCTGCCCGCCCATGCGCGCGTTCATTCAAGCCAACCTGGCTCATTCCCGGCTTTTAACCGACTTGGCGCGCGCGCATCCCTGGGTTTGCCTTGTGGATACGCATCCCCGACTTGATGGCGATACCGAGAAATACCTCGACGCCTTTCATTTCAATCCGGACGGCGACGCTCAAGTCGCGGAGAATATCTTCGCCGGCATCAGCAACGTCTTGAGCGCGGAACTATCGCGTTCCGCGCAATGAAAAGACGCGGGCTCGCCGCCTGACGGCTCACGGGTCGCCCATTACCGTCACCGCTACCTTGTGCGCATGCGGGCCGGCGGGGACACGCAGGCAGGCGGGCGGGGCCTCTACGGTTGTAAGCCGGTAGCTGTCTTCGAAGGAGGTGCCACCGGCGGGGCAAACCACCTCGTTTCGGAGATAACCCCGGATGTCGGCGTACTGGACGGCTTGCCCGGGGTCCTTTCGCTCTTCCATAGCCCACTCCTGGATGGCGCCATCGATTTGCTGCAGGTTGGTGATACAAGAGGTCATGGCGGCCCGCTGGCGGGCTTTGACAAAGTTGGGAATCGCAATCGAGGCCAACATGCCGATGATTGCGACTACAATCATGATCTCCACCAGTGTGAATCCCTGCCTGCGGGTTGTTTTGATTCGGTTGTTCTTCATATGCACCTTTCTCTTTGGCGGCGTGAACAAAACGACAGGCGGGTTATAATGATTTCAACGATCGTTCACGTATTGCCTGTCGCTAAGGCGGCGGTAAGAAATTAAGGCGGCAACCTGCCTTGTCCTTTTGCCGCCCAGCTTCGTTGCTCACTCGTTACAGATCCCTTGGATATGCGCCTCGTTCGCGCCTCGCTGGGCGGCAAAATTCCGGCGGCATCTTGCCACCTTAATTTCTTACCGCCGCCTAACCGCCTTTCTTTCAAACAACCGGATTCCAGTTTGGTTGCGCGAGTGCGCAAAGGGGGGCGCCACGGCTTTTTTGACAGGATTAACAGGATTCTATTCGGCAGTTCGATCGGGCGGCCAGATCGTTGCACAGGGCGGGACGGGTGGTGAACTCGCGGGTGAGGACGCCTAATAGGTATGAGCGACGCCGTTGGCGTCAGGACCCGAGCCGGTTGGCAACTACTTCCCGACGCTTTCTGGCGCGGGGTTTGGTGGTGCTTCCCGGAACGGCTATTGCAGGGCGACTCTTAAATCTGCGGGCAGCGCCAGTTTGGCAATGTCGAAAGCGGTCTGTACCAGGAGAGGGCTGGCGATGAGTGTGACCATGTAGTGTTTCCATCCATCGTTCCTCTCTCCAATTGCCCAGGCGGTGAGGTACCGTAATCCAACGAGCGCTAGAACGAGGACTGCGGCATTTCCTTGGTATCGCTCCCATGCTCCATACCAACACCTGCATGGAAGAAAATAATCGCAGTCAAAGGTGAACACTGCGGCGACTACCGCGAGAAAGGCGCCGAGTCGCCAGATGGAGCGTGGATGGTCTTGCATCATGGTGTTGAACGGTGTGCGCCAGGCGCGCCGGACACTAGCGCCGGGATGAACAGCAAGGTGCCGTCCGACGTCGCATGCGTGCAGTGGTTCGGCTCCATAGTCCGTAGGTTCATTGCGGGGCTGGCACAAACAGGATAACTCCGGCAAGACAGAGAAAAATGGCCGCCGGCAAAAAGGATACGATGAACGCTGGAAACAGAAGCGATTTGTAACTTAGATCGCGTGGCTGTCCTTTCAGTAGAAGGAACCCAAGAAGCGGCAGCACAATGGGAGCCACAAGCAACAGGATAGAGATAACCACCTCCGTGCTATCGCCGAGCTGGGAACCCTTGTTACATACAGTGCCGAATCCATAGAACCACAGCAGGGAGACCGCGAATAGTGCCAATGCTTTCGTCTCTTTCATGGAGCGCGCAAAGTTGCAGAGCACTCGGCCTCAGCGACGCCGGGCCAACATCGCGACAAATGTAAACGCACCGCATCCCCGGCGTCCACTCCACCGCGACAGTTCCACAATCGGTGCGTCATCTCCGGGGCAGTGCGTGCGAACCTGCTTGCGACGGCGGTATCTTCCACCGCCAGCCAAAGAGCCCGATGTGCTCTTTAAGGGGCGCTGGCGGAGTGTTAGTGCCAATCGAACACACCGGGTCTTGGCCGATACGGCCATAGGTATAGGTGCCGCCGGAGGGACAATGCGGCATCCCCCAACGAACGCCCCGTCCCGCAAAATACCTCTCCAGTTCAGCCGGGTCCACGGGTGCTCCATTTGTGTGATTCGTTTCCAGCGCCCACTCCTCCTTCATACCGTCGATTTGGCGAAGATTGTTCATGCATGAATTCAAGCCGTCGCCGGCATAATGCCAAAGCGGCGGCCACTCGAAGATGGCCGAGGCGACCATCCAAAGGCCGACTAGCACGGCTCCGGTGGCAAAAAGACGCTTCATGCGCTTCGCGTCGAACTGTGTGTTTGAACGAACGCTGGTTCGTTTATTGAACTACGGCCATTGGTTCGAAACGCGGGCTTTCCCCACACGTGCCGACGGCCCGATGGCCCCCCAAAACCCATATCAGGTCTGCGCGTTGGGCGCCGGCTTGGCGGTTTGCTCCGCCGGCGTCGGCGGCATGGCCTTCAGGGAACGGAAAACCAGGCCCAAACCGCCGAATAGCAAGACCAGCATCAGCAGGGTGTTGAAGAGAGACGTGGGCTGAAAGTAAATGTGCAGGCTCACCAGTATCCCGGCCATGATGATCACCAGGCCCGCGATCGTCAGCAGCCAGCCGGCAACCGACTTGCCGTTAAAGAAGAGGAAGCCGATTCCGAAGATAAACGGAACCAGGGATAGCCCGAAGGAATTCATCCGGAAATTGATAATAGGCACGAGGAAGCCGGAGCCGAAATACTCGCTTGAAACCGTGACTTGGTTCGTGAGCAACCATCCGCCCGCGCACGCCATGGCAAAGCCCAGCAGGAACATTCCGATGCCGCCCGGTGTGCCGCCTGCCCCAACCAGCCCGCCCTGCTTTTCTTTTTGTGCTTCCATAATCTGTATTCCTTTCGCGTGTAACTCCACGGCCGTTTTGGCCTCTCGCCTCACCAAACTAGCAATTGATGTGCCGAGGGCGGTATAAGCATGCCGAGCCGGAATAAGTGTTCGGTTTTTGGACAGAAGGCAAGCCGGAGGCTTGTTAGAGAGTAGCCGGGGGTCGTAGCGCAGCGAAGACCCCGGTAGCGGATTGAAGCGTTTTGCATCCTGGAAGGATGCTAGAAGGCTGCGACCCCTCCGGGGTCGATGGGAAATCGGGGACCCTGATCCGGAGGTCTGCGCTTCGCTCCGACTCTCCGGCTACCCTCTGCCAACCCTCCAGGTTGGGTAGAAGAGGAGGTTTTCTTCGCCTCAATTGATTTCGTCACTCAAACTCAATGGCAGTGTGGCGGCGACCTGGCGGCCTCACATCGGGCGGTTAGGATCTTACGCTTTCGGCGCGGCGGATGGCTCAGCGCTGCGCCTTGGGCGGTTCCTGCGCTGGAAGAAGATCGTTTCGACGAAACAGCACCAACGATTGCGAGCCGGGGGGCGCCGGGTTTGATGGATCCGCGTCGGTGTCGATCGGGATCGCCATCACGCGCGTCATGTTGGTGGCGCAATAGGCATTCCACCAGTCGAAGATGCGGTGCGGGGAATTGGGGCGTTGCGACCACGAGGTTGGGTCATCGACGAAGACGACGCACGAAGGCGGGTTGTGTTCGATTTCCTCGATCATCCAATTTTGGAGCGGCAGCGCGTGAGGCCGGGGATCCATCAGCGAATAGGTGTAGATGAAACCGGTGGAGGAGTGGCGCTGGGCGAGAAAGTAGATTTCGGGTTCGGAGCCGATAACAGCGATGGGCTGGTTGGCGGGAGCATTGGTCTTGAGATATTCACCCATAGCGGCAGCGGCTTCGAACAGGCTGGAATGGTGAATCAACCGGACGACCTGGACCGGCGAGTCATTGAACCAGAACGGGCCGTCGAGCGCGGCAGCCGTCCAGACCACGGCCACTACGGCGGCGGCGGCCGGCAGACGCAGCCACAAGCCGCGGCTGGCCGGGCGGGTAAAAAGGCCGCGAATGGCCAGCCCGCCCAGGAGCGCCGCGGCCGGCAGAAGCTGGAGAAAATAGTGGGCGCGGAAAACCAATCCCGGGCAGATGGAAATGAGCGAGCCGCTCGCCAGCAATAGCAACAGGAACCGGTGACGCGGCCGCAAGAGCGGTTCCCGCCACAGGCTCACCAGGCCCAGCCCGGCGAGCAGCCAGAAAGCCAGGGTCGGCTTGAGGACCGACTGCCAAAGATGAGGCCAGAGCATTTGCAGCCCCAGGAGGTTGCCCCCGAGCGCGTATCTTTGGGCATAGGTAATCGTCCAGAAAACGAACTGCGGAAACAGGCGCACGTACGCCATAACAGCACACACCACGAGGTAAGGGACGAGGACGCCGGCGGCAAACGCCCCCAGGCGCTTCGTGGAAAGCTCCGGCACAGGCGCTTCGCTCCACCAACCCCGCCGCAAGCCGATCAGGTATAAGCCCGCGGCCAAGGGGAAGAACAGGCCATGCTGCTTCATGAGAATGGCCAAACCGAAGAGCACCCCGCTTCCGAAGAGCCGGAGGCCAAGCCCGGAGAAAAGGCCGCGCTCGATACCGGAGCTCAGGTCCCGCGCTTCGGTGGCGAACATCAGCGTGTAAAGGCCGGCCAGGACAAAGAAGACCACGAAATGAGAGGCATGCGCATGAAGGCCCAGGAGCGATGGGTTGAGCGAAAGCAGCGCGAAGATGAGCGCCGCCACTCCGCCGGTCTCGGCATCCCGGAGACGCCGCCCGAGCGCGAACACCAGCAACACGGAGCCGAGAGTAACGACCATCAAGCCGAGGCGAATGCCCGCTGGGGTCTGGCCAAACAAGGCCTCGATCACGGCGAACGCGGCGTAGGCGCCGGGCAGCTTCATGTTGTAGGCCTGTTCGTAGGGAAGAATCCCATCCAGCAGAAGCTGGCCCGCGTAAGCATACTCGCCCTCGTCGCGTTCGAGAGGCATTTCGCGCAGCCGCACCCGCACCGCCAGGACCAGGAGCATGGCAACGGCCAGAAGCAGCCAGGCCAGTCTTGGCCGGAGCTTGCGCCTGATTGGGGCGGCTGGCGCCGACTCTAATCCGCTGGACATCAAAGCGCGGGAAAAATATCAGGACAACCGCCGGATGTCACGCGCCCGGCTGCGCGGAAAGGCGGGGCGTCAATCAGGTTTGGGAGATCTGGTTCAAACGAAGGTTACTCGAATGCCGGTGCCGCTTCGAAAGCTGGCTTGCGCCCGTGGCGCGGCCGGGGCTCGAAAGCGGGGTTCCAGCCCACAATGCCTTCGCGCCGGTTGTCGTAGCGATAAGTCAATCCCAGCTTGAGGCTGAGCAGGGCGGGCAGCAGGCCGATGGTGAAGAGGCCTCGGGCGAAACGCCAGAGGATGCGGTCGAGCCGGTAGAATTGGGAGTAGAGCCAATCGGCGCCAGCCTGCAACTGGGCGGCGGTCATTCGTTCCGGCTGGAAGACCACGTGCCGGTAGTCGTAATGGCTCCAGTCGCGGTCGGTAACGCGCCCGGCCCGGTCCATATCGGCGTAGAGCGGTGTGCCGGAGCAAGTCCCGCCGGGGCACCGGCACGCTCAGGCTTTCCGGCGCGGCGCCGGCGCAGCTCGGGCCTTCCTCTTCCCGCCGGTAGAGCCGCTGCAAGGCGCCTTGTTGGACATCCGCCAGCAGGCGTTGCCAGGCGCCTTCGGCATCCCCCAGCACCAGCGCGTCGAAATGCGGCGCGGCGTCGTTCGGACAGAGCGTGGGATGGTAGCCGCCTGCGACCACCACTTTGCCTCGCTGACGGAATTGCCGGGCGATTTCATACGCCCGCGGCGCCAGGGCGGTCATGAAGGTGATGCCGACCACGTCGCACTCGGCGTCGTAGTCGAGCGGTTCGACATTTTCGTCGACAATTCGCACCTGGTGCGGCGGCGGGGTCAGCGCGGCAACCACAGTCAAGGGCAGCACGCTGAAGCGCAGCATGGGGCGGTTGGGGACTCCGGGGTTTTCGCGCGTGACGCGCACCCGTTCCCCGGCTGGGACCACCAGCAGGATTTTGAGGAAGGGCTTGGAAAGCGCCTGGCCGGGTTGCGGAGCGGAGGTTGCCGGGGCTGATACAAGATTCGTCATGCCGTCCCTATAACCCCGACCGCCCGCGGAGCGTGAATCGATAAAAAGGGAACGGGTATTGAAGGAATCGATGGGGCGGGAAGCAGCCTGCCGAAAAACACGCCCGGTGAGGGCGCCAGGCCTACAAGAAGCCTAATTGGTGAAGGGAACCCTGTAGGCCGCGTGCCCTCACGCGGTGGTCCGAGGGCTTTTCAGCAGTCGCTTACGGCGTCTCCTTCTTCTTGAAGAGACCGCCGATGGCGGAGGTGGCTTTTCCGACCGTGTTGGAGCCGAGATTGATCGCGCCTTTGCCCAGGCCGGTGGCGGCGCCGCCCGCTGCTTGCTCGGTGTCGTGCACGATAGCCTGGAGAACGACTTTGGTCAGTTCCGCCGGGGTGATGCCCTCAGGCCCGGCACCAAGATTGGTAAGGATGATGGGGGGCAGGGGGACCGATGCTTCGTGGCCTTGCAGGCCCTTGATACTGACATGGATCTTGCCGCCCTCGATGACAAATTCGTCCACCTGCAGCTTCCTGCTCGGCTTGGTTTGGCCGGGGACACCCCTGGGCTGCTCGGGCTGGTTTGGCTGGCTCGGCTGGCTTGGCTGGCTCGGGCCGGTGGACTGCTGCACATTGGCTTCAATCTGCTTGAGGTTGTTGGCCGTCAACGTGGTTTCGAAGGTGATTTCCGGCGCCTGCACGTTAATCGACTTAATAATGATCTTATCCGAGAGCAGCGAGCCAGGTTTGAGCGCCAGGCTTGCCTGGCCGACGCTGATGGCAAATGGAGTTTGATAGCCGGGAGGATTGCCGATCACCAACCCTTTGACCTTCCCCGACCCGGAAAAGAGCGAGACGTTGACGGAAGCGAGTTTCACCGAGACCTGAGTGACGACGGGTCCAAACTTCTCGACGCCGCGTTTGATGATTTTATCCAGAGACAATCCCAGCGTCAGCACTGCCACCACCAGCAGCACCACCAGGGCAATCAGACTTCGAACGAAAAACTTCTTCATGGCTGTTGCCTTTCTCCTTGATTCTTTTATCCCTTGATTCCTCTATTCCCTAGTTCCTCTATCCCCCTAAGAGCATTTCCTTAACCATTTCGATGAGCTGCTTGGCCTGGTACGGCTTGGCCAGGAAACGATCGGGACGGGCGGGTTGGTTGCGGTATATCGATTCGTCCACCGTCCCGCTGAGCAGGAGCACTTTCTGGCGAGGTTGAAGCTGCCGGCAGGCATGCATCAGGTCCAACCCGTTCATCTGGTGCATTGCGTAGTCCGTAATGATCAACTCGGGCCGCGGTTGGGCGGCCGCAAAAGCGCTCAAGGCCGCTTCCGGATCCCGGAACGCGCGGACCTCGTAGCCGGCGGGCTCGAGAATGACCGAAGCCAACTCCAGCAACATCGGCTCGTCGTCCACGACGTAAAGCAACGTCTTTGCGACTTTCCCCGATCCGGATTCGCTGGTTTTTGGTCTGTTCATTTCCGTATCCCATAAAGGAGTAAACACCGGATCGGCCCGGCTGGCAAGGGGGAATCGCGCTCCTCACCACGCGGCAAGCCCTGGGAAAAGGGCCGCGGGATGCGCAAAAAAACTCAAGAAAAGGCCGATTTTCCCCGGTTTCGGGCGTTTCATCGTGATCCAGGTTTTCGCCGGCGCGCTCCCTCGGGTTTTGTCCTTTACATGCGGAATCCGGGCGCCAAGTCGATCAAATTCGCGGTTGCGCCTCTGGAGAGGCCGCCGTAATGTTCCCGCGTCAGCAAGAACCCGAGACCCGCCGACGGGGGCGCGCTGCCCGTATGAACGCAAGAAAATCGCGATCCAACAGGACCGTGAAAGCCGGAGCGACCGCCAAGTTCAAGGTCAAGTCTCCGCCGCTTGCGACCCCTAATTTCCAGAAATCCCCGCCGGCTGCCGGACACCGGCGGGCTGGAAGAGCCCTTGCCGCCGCCTCGGGTGGCGCGGGGCCGCGTAAATACTCATCGGAGCGGCCTGCCGTCAAACCGGCGCGGAAGGTTCCCCCAATCCTGTTGGAAGGTGACAAGCCGGTGGGGCCCAAGCAGATAAGCAAGCCGCCCCAGAAGCCGGCGCTGGAGCCGGCGCCTCCTGTGGAGGTTCCGGTTGTGCGGGAGGAGGAATTGCCGGCAACCTACGGCACCGGCAAGCTGCGCCTGGCGGCTCGCGACCCGCACTGGGTTTACGCTCATTGGGACCTGGCGAGCGAACAGCAGCGGCAGCTCAATGAGTTGTCAGCCCATCGGCATCTGGTGGTGCGTGTCGGCCACGAAACCGCCCCGGCCGGGCCATTTGTGGAAGCCCACGTGCAGCCGGAGTCCCGGCATTGGTTCGTCTATGTCAAGGATGCCGGCGAGAGATACGTTGCGGAGCTCGGCTACTACGCCGCCGACGGCCAATGGAAAGGCATAGCTGCCTCAAACCCGGCGGCCACACCGGCCGATGCTCCCGCGCGGGACACCACGGCCCGCTTTGTCACTATCCCGCCGGACATGCCGCTGTCCGGGCTGGCCGAGGGTGGTCGGCAAGCCGCGCCGCAGGCGGAAATGGCGCCGGTACCCGGGGCTCCATCGCCGAGCCCCAACCACAAGCCGGCTCAGGAGACAACCACTCCTCCCGACAGCCTGCTGAAAAGCACGCCCGGTGAGGGCGCTTGGCCGGCTGGAAGCCTGGCTGGTGAAGGACAGCCTGCAGGCCGCGTGCCCTCAGGCGGCGGTCTGGAGGGTTTTCAAGAGCCTCCTAAACCATCTGCGCCGCCTCAACCGCTCCCGCCGCTGACCACGTTTGCCGAGTGGACTCCCGAGCGAGTGCAGGCCCTGGCGGAGTGGATAGCTCCCGACAGGTCCCGACCGGCTCCCGCCAACTCGCTGGTCATCGCCGAATGGCTGGGCGGGCACATCCAAGCGGAGATCCCGGCCATGGAGGCGCTCCCGCCCGGCCTTCCCGCCGAAGGAATAATCCAGGTTTCAAGCCCGCTGGGCGGCCAGGAATCAGCGCCGAAAGGCTTCTGGTTCAACGTCAATGCGGAGTTGGTGATCTACGGCTCCACGGAGCCGGATGCTCGCGTTACCATAGGCGGCCGCGCGATCCAACTGCGCCCCGATGGTTCGTTCAGCTTCCGTTTCGCCTTGCCCGACGGCCAATATGAACTCCCCATCACGGCAGTATCCGCGCAAGGCGACACGCGCCAGGCGAAGCTGGAGTTTTACCGGGGCACGCGCAGCGAGGGAGCCGAAAGCGCGCCCCCTCGGGACCCGGCATTGAAGCCTCCCGCGGCGGAGAATGTGGAGACCAGGCAGGGCATGCCGCCGGATTGATCCCTCCCTATCATGGCCGGCTATCTTTCCCTGGTTCTGCACGCGCACCTGCCGTTTGTGCGGCATCCGGAGCATGAGCGGTTCCTGGAGGAGAGCTGGCTTTTCGAAGCTATCACCGAGAGCTACGTGCCGTTGCTTCAAGGCCTCGATCGGTGGTGGGCCGACGGCCTGGAAGCCCGCCTCGCTCTTACTCTGAGCCCGACCCTCTGCTCGATGCTGCAGGATTCCTTGCTCCAGGACCGCTATCTCCGGCGCCTGGAGGGATTGGTCGATCTGGCGGAGAAAGAAGTCCTTCGCACTCACTGGCAGAAGCCTTTTCGCGAGCTGGCGCTGTTCTATCACCACCGGCTGGAGTGCGTGCGCGATTATTATCTCGGCTGCGGGCGGGATCTGGTTGGCCGCTTTCGCCGGGCACAAGATCGAGGCCAAATCGAAATTGTCACCACCGCCGCCACGCATGCGCTGCTGCCGCTGCTGCTCGCGCATCCGCCTTCCGTGCGCGGCCAGCTTCGGGTGGCCTGCGACCATTACCGGAGCTGCTTCGGCCGCGACCCGCGCGGCATCTGGCTGTCGGAATGCGCTTATGCGGAGGGTTTGGACCAGTTTCTCGCCGAGAGCAACCTGCGCTGGTTCATCCTCGACACCCACGGGTTGATGCGGGCGCAGCCGCGTCCGCGTTATGCCACGTTCGCTCCCCTGTTCACCGACCGCGGCGTCGCCGCTTTCGGGCGCGACCCGGATTCGGCGCGCCAGGTTTGGAGCCGCCAGGAAGGCTACCCGGGCGACCCGCGCTACCGGGATTTCTACCGCGATATCGGGTTCGACCTCGATTTCGATTATATCGAGCCCTATGTGCCGTCGCCAGGCCAACGCGGTTTCACCGGAATCAAGTACTGCCGCGTCACCGGCTCGGAGGGGGAAAAAGCAGTCTATGAACGGCAGGCGGCGCTGGAGGCGGCGGCGCAACACGCGGATCATTTCCTGGCTCAGCGGCTCGCGCAATGCCGGGGCGCGGGCAAGATTCTCGACCGGCCGCCGCTGTTGGTCGCGCCCTACGACGCCGAGCTATTCGGCCATTGGTGGTATGAGGGACCGGAGTTCCTCGATTCAATTGTGCGCAAAGCCGCCGGCTGCCGGAATGAGCTCCGCCTGATCACGCCTGGGGATTATCTCCGGGAACATCCGACCAACCAGCTTGCCAGTCCCAGCGCCTCGAGTTGGGGCGAAGAAGGCCATTGGCGAGTCTGGCTCAACGAAGCGAACGAGTGGATCTATCCGCACCTGGCCGCCGCGCAGGAACGCATGACCGAACTGGCCGGGCGATTCCCTTCGCCCGCGGCGTCGGAAGCCCGCGCCCTCAAGCAGGCTGCCCGCGAACTGCTCCTGGCCCAGGCCAGCGATTGGCCCTTCATTCTCCGCACCGGCACCAGCCCCGACTACGCCCGACGGCGAGTCAAACAGCACTTGCTGCGCTTCACCCGGCTCTACGATCAGCTCACATCCTCCCAACTGGACGAATCCTGGATCAGCCGGATCGAAACCCGGGACAACCTGTTCCCTGACGTGGACTACCGGTACTGGGTTGAGAGGCGGGAAGAACGTGGAGCGTAAGAGCGTAGAGCGTAGGAGCGTAAAAGACGTTGGGTTCGGTTACGCTCCTGACGCTCCACGCTCCGACGCTCCAACGCTCCAACGTCCGATCACCCGCCGGCGACGATCTTCACGATTTCAAGCCGGTCGCCGGCCTGGACCTGGCGGCGGGAGAATTCCGACGGCGCTACAGCCTCGCCGTTATGTTCGACCACGACGCTGCGGGGCAGGAGCTTTTGCCCGAGCAGGAAAGCTTCCAACGAACAAGGCAAGGGCGCCTCGATGGTCTTCCCGTTCGCGATGAGGGATGCCTTTGTCATCGCTCTCAAGCCGTTAGCGCGGCGTCCCAATCCTTCCAGACCGGTTCGTAGCCAAGGCGGCGGATTTGCGCGGCGACCTCCTCGGCGGAGCGTTCGTCGGCGATGTGGAATTGCTCGGTGGCATGAAGCGGCTGGTTGGGACCAGTCGCCCATTGGCTGGCCCCGGCGGCCAATCCGACCATTCGCCCGCGAGTGGTCTGGTGAAGATTCTCCCGGCCCGCGCCCGTATAGCCGCCGGGCTCGGTATGGCTGCCGGCGCTCATCATTGTAATGCCGAGCGGGATGAGCCCGTTGCGCATCTTGGGCGTCTCGCGGGTCGAAAGCACCAGCCCTACGTCCGGGAACATCAGCCGGAACGCGCACATGAGCTGCACCAGGTCGCGATCGCTGATATGAGTGAGCGGCTGGAACTCCCCGGCGCAAGGCCGCAGCCGGGTCAGGGAAATGGTCACATAGGCTTTCCAGCAATGGCGCAGCAGGTAATCGGCGTGCGCCGCCACGCTGAGCGCCTCGTAACGCCAATCGGCGAGCCCGTAGAGCGGGCTGATGCCCAGCCGCCGGAACCCCGCGGCGTAGGCGCGCTCGGGAGTTTCGAGCCGCCATTGGAAATTGCGTTTAGGCCCGGCAGTATGCATGTCCGCATAGACCTCGCGGCTGTAGGTTTCCTGGTAAACCACCAAGCCATCCGCCCCCGCGGTAACCATCGGACGATAGTCCTCGGTCTCGAGCGGCCCCACCTCCAGCGAAAGGCTCGGCACCTGCGGGTGCAGCGCGGCGATGCATTCGCGCAAGTAGTCCGCCGAGACAAACTTCGGATGCTCTCCCGCGACCAGGAGGATATTGCGAAAGCCCTGTCCCAGCAGCGCCTGCGCCTCGCGCCGCACCTCGTCGATCGTCAACGTGACCCGCAGGATGGGGTTGTCCCGGGAGAAGCCGCAGTACTTGCAGTTATTGACGCACTCGTTGGAGAGATAGAGCGGCGCGAAGAGGCGGATGACCTTGCCAAACCGTTGCCGGGTCAACTGCCCGGCCCGCCGGCCCATGGGCTCGAGCAACTCCGCCCCCGCTGGCGAAATCAGATGGGCGAAATCATGCAGCGACAGCTTTTGTTTCTCCAGGCTCTCGCGAACGGCGCCCACCGGCGCCCCGACCGAGCGCCTGACCAAAGCCGTTAGCGGCAACGAATCAAATTCAGCGGCAAAACTCACGAGCAGAAGGTAACAAAAGGAAGCCGCTTGTCGAGTTGCGCCGCTGTCGGCATTCATTCTATAAGATCCGACTGCACGATGTCAGGTAGAGCGCGCTCGGCGGGTAAACTGGGCCGGCTTGAGCCGCATCACCGGACTGGCCTTCACCGGTTTAGGCTTGAGAAAAAGCCAATCCCCGCACTTGGGGCAGCGCATCAAATTGCCCACCCAATCGGCCGCAGCGCAGATCATGGACAGCCGCTTGTCTGAGTTGCGCTCCGACAGGATAGCTTGTTCTTTCCGTATCAACTTCAGCCAGTCACGATTGCGCACCACGGCGTATAGTTCAATACGCTGCCTCTTCAGGAGCGCCTTCGCAAAATTAAACCCACATTCGCAGATTGGCATAAATCCTAGTTCACCCGAGACCAGCCCGAGCCGCTTGCCTTAGGCTGGGTGTCGCGGCGGCGTCCAGTAAAGTGATCGAGTTCGGCGTTCTGCTCATTCGATCGATACGTACCGCGATCGGTTCTGGTCTAGGTGCCACTCCAGATGGCGCTCAAGCGATGGGGTGCAGGCACGAAAGCGTCTGTCCAACTCCGAGAACTCATGAAGTAGGTGTGGCATTCTTTGGTGCCTGGTCGGCGTTCTCGATCACGCCAGCGGCAATCAGCTCCCGAACGCGCAGGTCGTGCTCGAAGGAACGGATGCTCGAATGCTTTTTACGCTGCATGATGTTTCAACAATTATTATACAACTAACCGTTTGCGTATTGAACCATGTCCGCCCTGCATGCAGCCCGCTAAACAGAAATGGCTTGCGTGCTTAAATAGTATGCCTTCATTACCCCTCAAGGCCCACATCTTGACTGCTTATACAACCGGCCGTTCGTCCATTCAAGCATGCAAATCATTCGCGCAATCCGTTCCGTTTATTGGAGGCGTCGGCCACCGGCTCGGGCGCATGGTTCGCTTTCCGGCGCCCCGGAGGGGCAGCAGGATAATAGCCCAGGGTAAGGCCGCCGAGGCCGCCACCCTGGGTAAAAGCCACCCCACATCCATCCTCTCTTTTTTCCATTCGGTTTGGCGCGCCCGGAGCGCGCCAAACCGAATGGAAAAAAGAGAGGAAATCATTTTTGGGCCGTAACCCAGGGCGGCGCTACGCTTGCCCTGGGCTACCTTCTTATCGTCCCGCTGGGACTTCGGTTTGGTTCGCTTCGCTCGCATATAAACCAACAATGGATCTCATTACACAAAGAATCGTGACACGATGAACCGGGGTTGCGGCCGGCGGTCATGGACTGTGGTTATTGCGGGACCGCTGGCCGTCATGTAGCCTCTGCTCTCGTGACACCTGCTGGCCAAAACCCTCGTAGCGTTTCCATCGATGCGCTACGCGGGTTCATCATGTTCATGATGATTTTTGTGAACGACCTCGCCGGGGCGGGCAAGGTCGTTCCCGACTGGATGGTCCATTTCAGCGAGCGCCATCGCGGCGGCAGCGGCATGACGTTCGTGGACCTGGTTTTCCCCGGATTCTTGTTCGTCATGGGGATGTCCATCCCATTTGCGCTTGGCGCACGCCTGGCAAAGGCTGGTTCCCTCTTGAGCGTGCTCAAGCACATCGCCATACGCACTGTGTCCCTGCTCTTCATCGGCATCCTTATGGTTCACGAAACGCCGGATACGACGATGCTGGGCTGGCATGGATACTGGTGGTGCGTGCTGATGTATCTTTCCGCTATGGCCGCGTTCTGTTCGATTTCCCCGCCGGCCTCTGCCACTGAATCCCGGCGGAAGGCCTGGAATCTGGCCGGCCTATGCATGCGAATGGCTGGGTTGGCGGCGCTGGTGTGGCTGGCCTTGGCTTTTCGCGGCGCGAAAGGCGAGCGCATTCTTACGCTTAATCCCTTCTCCGTGGACACCGATTGGTATGGGATCCTCGGGCTCATCGGCTGGGCCTATCTGGTTGCCTCGATTGTGTTTCTGATCTTCCGAGACCGCCGCACGGCGATCCTGGGTTGCATGACCTTGCTGATGTGCCTGTTCGCGGCGGATAGAGCGGGGCTTTTCAATGGATTCTGGTTGAGCCGGATCGTGGGGATTGGCGAGACCCTGGGCTCCCAGGCGGCGATTGTCGTGGGGGGATTGCTGCTCGGTTCGATGCTTAGGGCCGCGGACATGGGCAGCTTGAAAGCGCGCACGAGGTTCACCTTCTGGTTTATCGCCGGTTGCGCCGCCGCGGCGCTGCTGTTGAACGGCTCCTATGGCATCAGCAAGAACCAGGCGACGCCGTCATGGTGTCTCTGGGCCTGCGCGATCACCGCCGCGCTCTGGTACGTGCTTCACCTTACTTCCGACGTGCGTTCAGTGGCTCCGGTTTCGCGCCCGCTGGCGATCGCAGGCCGAAACGTGCTGCTGGCATACCTGATTTCGGAGATGCTGCCGAGCCTGCTGGACGCCCTCCACCTGGGCGAGGGCTATGACCGCCTTGCCGCGAACCTGCCTTCGGCCATCGCGCGCTCCGTATTTTGCGCCGTGTTCGTGCTGCTTTGCGCAACCGGCCTGAACCGGATCGGCTTCCGGCTCAAACTCTAAGAAGGCGCCGGGCTCCCAACTTATTGAGCCCATTTGGATTGTTTAATCCTCCGAATTCGCTTATTGCCAACCCCCGGCGATAACCGTTACAAAGAGAGGCGTCATGTCCACGGTTGCCGAGCAACTCCATCAGGCCCGCGAGGCCAGGAAACTTTCGATCGAGCAGGTCGCAGAGGTCACAAAGATCCGCACCGACCACTTGCGCGCGCTCGAGGAGGGTAATTTTGACGTCTTCGCGGCCCCGGTTTACATCCGCGGGTTTGTGCGGAGCTACTCGACCTTGCTCAAGATGGATGTCCCCCTGACGATGAAGGCGCTCGAGGCTGAGCTGGGCCAGACTCAGAAATTCGCCGAGCCGCCCCCGCTTTCGGAGCATCCGCAGGGAGTGTTGGATTTTGCGATGTTGCAACTCTCGCGGCTGGCGTTGCACAAGAAAGTGATTGCCTTTGGCGCGGTGGTGATCCTGGCCGCCGCCCTGCTGGGCTATACGTTCTGGAGGCACCATCCCCCCGCCGACCCCACCAAGGGCCTCAAGCCGGGAGTCTATCAATCCAGCCAAGGCGCTCCCGGTGAGACGCTGGCGCTGCCCGCGCCGAAACATTGATTCCGCGCTCTCCCGGCAGGCGACGTCACGACCTGCATCCGAAGGGACGCGGCGGCTGACCGCCAGGTCCTCCCGCGAGTCCCCAGTATTTAGACCTCGCAGGAGCTTCCGCCTTCGCCGGGCTTCCGCCTCCGCCAAGGCTACGACAGACAGGACGGCCGATGGGTCGGCGGGACGAGCGTCCCTCCGGGGTTTGGCTGCGCCCTTTCCTACCGAGAGGCATTCTTACGCCCATTTCTTTGCAAATACTTGTCCTTCCATTGAGCACGGGAGATTTTGCCGCGGCCGTTGGGGGCGAGGGATTCAACGAACCACCATTCCCGGGGCACTTGCCAGCTGGGGAGTTTGGCGAGCAGGAAATGCTTCAGTTCCCCGGCGGTGCTGCCGCGGCTGGCCTGGACGCACGCGACAATGTGGTCGGTGCGGTCCACGTTGTCGCTGGGCGCCCCAAAGACCAGGCATTCAGCCACGGCATCATGCTGGCGCAGGGCCTGTTCGATGACGGCAGGCGAGACCTTGCGTCCGGCCACATTGATGAGGTCTCCGGCGCGGCCGCGCAGATAGATCTGGCCATGGTCGAGTTCGGCGAGGTCGCTGGTCTGGAACCGTCCGTGTTCAAGTTGGGCGGAAGGCTCAGGCCAGTACGTCAGCCCCACAGCCCGGCTGCGCACAAAAAGCAGGCCCTCTTCGCGGACTCCCACCTCGACATCCTGGAGGGGGCGGCCGACCAAAGCCTCGTCCTCGCGCGGCGTTGCCGCGGCGTCGTAGGCAATCCCGCCGCACTCCGAGGAGCCGTAGAAATTGTGGACCTTAAGCCCGTGTGCTCTGAAGACGGCCTGTTCCAGCCCCACGGGCAGCGGCGCTCCCGCGGAGATGGCCAGCCGCACGTTGGCCGGAATCACCCCCGCCTCATGCCAGGCGCGCCACATCGCCGGGACGCCGGGCAGGGTCAGGTCGTTTTGAGCCTGCGCGGCGCGCCGCAAGGCCTCGGGCAGCGGCGAAGGCGCCAGGAACAGGGGGATGCCGTGCAACAGCAGCGGAAGCACAAGATTCGAAAACCCATACGAATGCGCCAATGAGATCACCCCCAGGTTGGGCCAATCCGGCCGGAGGCCCATGCCGGCCACGATGTTCGCGGCGTCGGCGGCCAGTTGCTCCGCGCTGAAGGCGATGGCGCGGGGCGCGCCGGTGGTGGCGGATGTCGTCTTGAGATGGCAGCAAGGCGCCGGCGGCAGAGGCATCGCCGTCGGAGACTGATAGGGTTCCAGCGGACAGACCACAGCGCCGCAGCGCCAGCCGCGGAGCACCGCGAAGATGAAATCGGCTGTATGGCCCTGCGCATGGACTATGGCCGGTTTGTGGTGAATGGGAGCTTCGATCTCGCGATGGAGTTGCCCAAATGTCCAGCTCTGGCCTGACGCCAGGTCGCGCAAAGCAACCTGGTCAGGGTCGGTGCGGACTATCTTCTGCCATATCTCAAAAAGCATTCGTCTTTCGTAGGAGAGTTGGGGAGAGGGATCCTCCACAATGCGCGTTATGCCGGAAATCCGGATTGCGGCTGCAGCGCCACCAGCGCCACCAGCGCAGGGAATCGGCCAGGGGCCGGATATGGCTGTTGCGGCTCCCGCCGATGACCGGGATGGGAACGAAGGCCATGGGATAACCCGCGGCTGCAAAAGCCATGACCATCTCCGATTCAACCTCGAAGCGGTCGGCCTGGAGCGGGAGCGCCGCCCAGGCCTGGAGATGAACCAGCCGGAAACCGCATTGGGAATCCGGTAGAGGCTTCCCGGCGCGGCGGGAGAGCTGCCGGCTCATCCAGGAATTCACCACGCGCCGCAGCCACGGGATGGCGCGGGCATCGTGCATGCGGTTGCCCACCACCAGCAAGGCGCCGGTCTGTTTGGCGCACCTTGCGAACGCGGCCATCGCGTCCGGGGCATGCTGGCCGTCGCCGTCAAGGGTGAAAGCCCATTGAAAACGCCCTCTTCGGGCGTGGCCAAGCCCGGTCCGCAACGCGGCGCCTTTGCCCAGATTGCGGGGATGCCGGACCACCGTCGCGCCGGCGCTGCGGGCCAGCGCCGCGCTGGCGTCGGTCGATCCATCGTCTACGACGATCACCGGCCACTGTTGCCGGCGCACCGCCGCCACCAGGCCGGCGATGGTCGCCCCCTCGTTGAAACAGGGGATGACTGCCGCGCATGTCACTGGGTCAACCACACCCCTACTCTCCGCCATGCCGCCCCGAGAATCGAGTCACAAATGTATTGGGACTTTCCTCAGGCCGGAGTTGGGTTACTTTGCTTGCCATGCTTACTTTCGAACAGCTCGCGGAACTGGCTCAGAACCATCCCGCTGCAACCAAGGCGCGCGTGAAGGAATTTGCGATCGGCGGCCAGTCGTTCCCGTTCAACAGCCGGCCCGCCATCATGGGCGTGGCGAATCTCTCGCCCGATTCCTGGTACCGGGAGAGCGTTTGTCTCACGGCGGAAAGCGCCGTGCGCCGCGGCCTGGTCTTGCGGGCGCAAGGCGCGGACATGGTCGATGTGGGCGCCGAATCAACGCTGGCCCACGCGGCGCGAGTCGATGAGGCAGGCCAAAACCGCCGGTTGTTGCCGGTCATCCGAGGGTTGCGCGAAGCGGGGGTCTTGGTTTCTATCGAAACCTATCAGCCCGCCGTCACCCGCGCCTGCCTTGAAGCGGGGGCGAATATTCTGAATCTGACGGGAAGCGACGCCGGCGACGATGTGTTTCGCCTGGCCGCGGCCCATGATGCCGCGGTGATTCTCTGTTACGTGCAGGGGAAGAATGTGCGCGAGGTGGAGGATTTCGATTTAAGCGCCGATCCGATCCGTCTCATGCGGGACTATTTTTCGAGGCAGATCGAAACCGCGCTCCGGTGCGGGGCGGAGAAACTCATTCTCGATCCCGGCCTTGGCTTTTATTATCGCAACCTGCAGGACAGCGCCGTGCGGGTGCGCCACCAGATGACCGTCTTTCTGAACACTTTCCGCCTGCGCGATCTGGGCTTTCCCATCTGCCATGCCCTGCCGCATGCCTTCGAGTACTTTGGCGAGGAAGTCCGTTGCGCCGAATCCTTTTTCGCCGTCCTGGCCGCGCTCGGCAAGACCGATCTCTTCCGCACCCATGAGGTGCCTAAGGTCAAGGCGGTCCTGGAAACGATGAAGGTGTTTTAGGAGGCCATGCAAAATAAGTTGGACAATATGACGCAGGGGTTTTGGTGGCTGGCAAGGCGCGAGCGAGGAGCATATCCGAGGAGATCTGTGACGAGCGAGCAACGCGGCCAGCCGCCAAAAGAACAAGTCAGTTTGTCCAACTTATTTTGCATAGCCTCCTTAGGACGCTTCCATTCGCGTAGCGAGGAAAACGCCTTCTTCTTCGGACTGGGCGATCCACTGCGCCAACACGCGCATACCATGGGCCTCGAACAGGGAGCGAACCAGCCCCGGAGTGTGGCGATAGGAAAAAAACAGCCGGATCGACTCGCCCGGCTGAAAATCGAACCGTTCCGCATCGACGTGGATGGCCGCAGCCCGGGAAAAGTGGAAATGGGATCCCACCCGCTTCAAACCGCTGCCGGACGGGTCGTCCTCGATTTCAAATCGCAGATCGCCTTCGTTCTTCTCCACGCCGAGATCCAGGAGAAAGGTCATCAGCCAGTCCCGGGTGAGGGCGTTGTCGTAAAGCGGCAGAATCCGGCGCGCGCCGGCGGCGTAATCGGGTCCGGGCGCCAGATTGGCGCTGAAGAGCAACCGGTCGCCGGACCCGAGCAGCGCCGCAAGCCGCGGCAGGATAAGCTGCGGCTCGAAGTTGGGGATCATGCCGAAGAAAGTCAAAAGACGCGCGCAATCCGGCGCGCGAGGTGAAGGCGGAGCGAAAGGGGCTTGGTCAAGGACCGACGGCAGGTCGTCGGCGGTGGCGAGATCGCAGACCAAGGGGAAGCAGTGGTCGTCGGGAATGACGGCCAGCGCGGTTTCGCGGGCCACCAGCACCATGGACGCGCTAACGTCCGATGGGATGTAAAACACTTCCTTGCCGCCCTGGCGCAGGAGTTGGATCAACCGGGTGTCCTTCTGGCCGCCGCCGCAGCCCAGGCCGATCAGCCGGACGCCTGGGGTGCTCAGGGCCTTTGCCGCTGCCTCAAAGCTTCGGTCGTAGGCGGCGGCGCAGTCGGCATCGGTGCGGGAGGGAGAGTAGGCCTGGTGAAGCGCCAGCCACTTCTGCGTCTGCTTGAGGCTGTCGTAATGGAATTTGTGGTTGACTTTCCGCGAGCGCAACGACTCGATCAAATCCCGCCGCACTTGCCCGGGAAACTGGCTGGCATGAATCGTAATCCGGGCCGGAGTCATTCGATCTCACTGCGGCGCGGGCTCCCGGCCGTCGGCGCCGGTGCCGTCCAGGTCGATGAGAATATCGCGCGGCTCGGCGCCTTTGCTGGGACCGACAATGCCGCGGTTCTCCAGCTCGTCCATGATGCGGGCCGCGCGGCCATAGCCGAGGCGCAGCCGGCGTTGGAGCAGGGAGACGCTGGCTTTTTGCTCGCTGCGGATAACCTCGATGCAATCCTGGATGATCTCTTCGTCTTCATCGATCCCGCTCTCGTTGTCGAGGCTGCTGGCCGGCTTGGAGAGCTGCTGATGGATTTCCATTTCGTAGCTCGGCTTGGCCTGCTTGGCGATGAACTCGACGATGCTCTGGATCTCCTGGTCGGTGATGAGGGCGCCCTGGGCCCGGATGAGCTTGGCCGAGCCGGGCGGCAGGTAGAGCATGTCGCCTTTGCCCAGGAGCTTGTCGGCGCCCATGGCGTCGAGAATGGTCCGGGAATCAACCTTCGCGGCAACCTGGAAGGCGATGCGGGCGGGAATGTTGGCCTTGATGACGCCGGTGATGACATCGACGCTGGGGCGCTGGGTGGCCACGATGCAATGGATGCCGGCGGCTCGCGCCATCTGCGTGATCCGCGCGATCGCCATCTCGACATCCGCCGGCGCCACCAGCATCAGGTCGGCCAATTCGTCGATGATCACCACGATGTAGCTCAGCTTCTCCGGAATGATGATGTCCTCCTCGCGCGGGACCACGATCTGCTCGTCGACCTCGACGGCGAAGCCGTCGGCGCCGGGCTCGACTTTTTCTTTGCGCGCCATGAGCGGCAGCTCGGGTTCGGGCGGAGGCACCGGCTTGTTCTTGGGGCGTGAGTTGAAGGAGCCGATGTTGCGCACCCCGACGCGGGCAAAAATCTGGTAGCGCTTCTCCATCTCGTTGACCACCCAGCGCAGCGCCAGGATGACCTTGTTCGGATCGGTGACCACCGGCACCACCAGGTGCGGCAGTATGTTGTACTGCTGCAGCTCGACCACCTTGGGATCGATCATGACGAAGCGAAGCTGGTCCGGGGAGAAGCGATAGAGCAGGGAGGTGATGATGGCGTTGATGCAAACCGATTTGCCCGAGCCGGTGCTGCCGGCGATCAGGAGGTGCGGCATCTCCGCCAGGTCCGCCACAATCGGATGGCCATAGACGTCCTTGCCCAGGGCCAGTGGGATCTTGGCCTTGCTGCCGCGCCATTCCTCGGATTCGAGCAGGTCGCGCATGATGACCTTGGTCTTGACCGCATTGGGCACCTCAACGCCCACCGAGCTTTTGCCCGGCACCGGCGCCAGGATGTGGATGCGCTCGGCCTTGAGGGCGGCGGCAATGTTATTGTTGAGCGCGGTGATTTTTTCCAGCCGAACCCCGGGCGCCGGGTGCAGTTCGTAGCGGGTGATGGTCGGGCCTTTGGTGATGTCCCCCAGCGATACTTCGATGTCGAACTGGGCTAGCGTCTGCTGCATCAGCTTGGCATTGGCCATCAACTCTTCCTTCGACTCCGTTGGCTTGAGGGTCAGATCCGGCAGTTGGAGGAAATCCACCGACGGAAACTGGTAATTGCCGATCATCGGCGTCGAGGCGACGGTAATCGGCTTGGGCTTGCGGGGGAGGCGTTTGGGCTTCGCCGATGGCAGAGGCCCGCTGGGCGGAGAAGCGGCGGCGTTGCCGGATTCACTCTGCGGCTCGTCTTTCTTTTCCTCGTCGACCTTCTCCCCGGCGGCGTCGCCGCCGGACGTCTCGGGTTTGCCACCGAGAATATCGGCGGTGGTCGCGGCGGCGATTTCATGGGCCGCGATGACCTCGCCTTCGTTCGCCGGGGCTGGCTCCGCCGGTTCCTTGGGCTGGTCGGATGAGGGGCCTTTTCGCGAACGTCCCGGCCTTTGCTCTGGCACGCTCAAGTCGCGGACGGTCGGTTCGGGCACCGGCTTGAGGTCGGCGCCCAGGCCGCTGCGATCGGCCTGTTGCTGGAGTTCTTTGGCCTTCTTCTGCAATTCGCGGGCGCGGTGTTCCAGGACCTGTTCTTCCTCGCTGGCCCCGGCTTCCTCGCCCGCGCCCCTGCGGCGTGCCCAGACCCCGCGCAGCCATTCGCCCAATTGGAAATTGGTCAGGAAGAGGAGGCTGATGAGGTCCAGCGTGCCATAGACGATGGCCGAGCCAACCGGGCCAAGCATGGTGAAGAAGTCCTCGTAGAGGACCAGGCCTATGATTCCGCCAATGCTAGGCGCGCTGATCGCATTTCGAGCATGAGTAAAGAACGAATGGTTATCGTTAAGGTGGGATCGGTCGATCAGGTAAAGCCAGCCCACCGACGAGAGCACCAGGACCAGGCCCCAGGGCCAGCGCCGCTTCAGGTAGGAGAAGGCGTTGAACCAATTTGCGACACCGAACAGCGCCAGCAGCAGTGGCAGCATGTACGCCGAGAAACCGAACACAAAGAAGAAGGCGTAGGCCACTCGCGCGCCCAACGGCCCGACCCAATTGTGCGCCGAACCGTTCGGCGGGACCTGAATCGCCGCCAGGTCGCTCGGGTCGAAGGAAAACTGCGCGACCAATAGCAGCAACGCCCCGGCGAGCAACGCTACGCCGATGGTATCACTGAAGCCGCGAGATGGGTTTGAATCCGCCGATGCCTTTCGGGCCATGGAAATAGATTACCAATTCCGGGCGCAGCCTGACAAGCGCAACCCCCGGCCCGCCGCTTAGAACTTTCGCCGGGGAAAATCGAAGTTTGCCGGGAGCGGTTGGATGGGCTTGGGCGGATCCAGCAGGGGAGAGGATGGGGTCTGATACGGGTTCCACTCGTTGAGCACCTTGGTCGTGGGGTCGGTGAGCGACGTGGGAACCTGGCTAACCTCGGCCACGCCGCTCAGCGACGTGTAGTGCCCCGTCTCCGTCGGAATCGACGAGACGGGCAGTCCGGCCGCCGCCGGAGTCGGCGCGCCGGCCAGCGAATTGAAGGCATTGAGCGGGACGGGGCTCGAAGGAGATCCGTCAAGTAAGTTCTGGTACTGCTTCATGTAATCCTCGTGCGCCCGGATCTGTTCCCGCGAAGGACTCACGTCGGCGCCCACGCCGAAAATGTCCGAAAGCGTCCCGCGGGCCGTGGCCGGGTTGAAAGCGCCCGCGTTTGGGTCGTTCCCCAGGAGTCCGCGCAGCCTTTGCTCGCTCGCCTTGATGCCGCTGGGCAACTTCTCCTCGTCCTGGTCGCTCCTGGCCAGCGCTTCGAGCGGATCATTGTCCGTGGCTGTTCCCCGGAGATTATCTCCACCACGAACTCCCGCCCCGTTCAAACTCCCCTTGCTTGACCGCCCCAGGCTTTCGAAATATCGCTCCATGGGGGTGAGTTTCTTGATCCGCTCCTCTTCACGCGATGGGTCGGTAGGTTCCAGAAGGTCTTCGGCTTTGGGAACTCCCATCATCTCTTCCGGGGTCATGAAAACCCAATCTTTGCGCCGATCCAACGAATCGCTGGAGCGCCGATTTTGAATCACCGGCCGGGGTGGCACGGGACCGCCCGGTAGCGAGCGCACTCGATCCGAGGAGCCCTGCCAGGGGAGACCCTTGAACGATCCGTTTAACTCCTCTTCCAGCCGGGTCAAGCCGTTCCTCTTGCTGCTCATCTCGGTGAGATTCGTCACGAGCTCGGCCCCGTTCGTTTCGGAAAACTCAAATCTCCTCGCCGCCGGACGGTCTTCCCCCTGGACGCAGCTCGTCACCACCCCGCCGATCATTAAGAACAACAGCGCGCGCGCAATCCGATGCGGATGCCTCAAACTCATCTACGCCTCCGATACTATCGGAAACTCCCCACAAGGTCAACCCCGACTCGGACACCGCTGGGGCGGTCTTCGCCCTCAAGGCCGGCCCGGCTTTCCCTGATCCTCGGCCGATGTCGACATGCGATTCCGGCCGGGATCGGCGCAGAAGCTGCGCTTGGAAGGGGCGGCCATGAACTCGAGCATCGTCCTGGCCGGAAGGGTTGAAAAACGGCCCTGCGCCGCCGCCACGGCGGCCCGCAGATTTTGGCCCGCGCGAAACAGCGCATGGTAGAGCTGCTTGAGCTCCAGGCGCTCGGCCGGGCTAAAACCAGCGCGGCGCAGGCCAACGATATTCAGCCCGCACATGCCGTTTTCGTACCGGGCGATGGTGTAAGGAGGCAGGTCTTTGCTGATGGCGGAGGAGCCTTGCATCAGCGCCAATTCGCCGACACGGACAAACTGATGCACCACGCAATTGCCGGAAAGAAACGCCCGGTCGCCCACCGTCACATGCCCCCCCAGCAGCACGCCGTTGGCCAGAATCACTCCGTCTCCAATCTGGCTGTTGTGGCCGATATGCGCGCTCGCCATGAAAAAGCAGCCCGAGCCAATCACGGTTTCCCCGTCCGGCGTCGTGGAACGATGCACCGTGGCGTGCTCCCGAAATACATTCTCATCGCCAATCCGCAGCCGCGTCGGCTCTTCGCGGTATTTCAGGTCCTGGGGCGCCTCCCCCACGACGCAGCCGGCATAGAACCGGTTCCCGGTCCCCGCCGCGGTGAGCCCCGTCAGATAGACATGAGGGCCGATAACGCAGCCTGGCCCAAGCTCCACGCCTTCATCAATCACCGCATAAGGCCCAACCCGCACGGTCGGGTCCAGCTTTGCTTTCGGATGCACGATGGCAGTCGGATGAATCACAGCGCCAAAGGGTGATTCAAACGCTGCGGTTGCCAAGCTAAAAAAACAGCCGCTGTCCGGCGCCCGCTGCGCCCGCGTCCGGCTGGGGCAGTGGTTCAGTAGTGATCCCGGTCATAGTCCTCACCATGGTCGTGATACGGATGTTCGCCCTCGTATCCGCGGTAGGCGCCGCCCTCGTCGTGATGATGATACACACACCCGGCAGCGGCCAGCAAGAGAACCACCCCGATGATGCCCGAGATAAGTTTCATATTCAGATTCTCCACTCCCAACCTGCCTTCAGATCCCCCGGAAAACTATGGGGTCAACTCTGCCGGTTGACAGCCCCCGGCATCAGGTTTCTATTTGTTTATCTGTAACATAAGGTATTTTCCCTATTGTCGGCGGAAGGCCGCCGGATAGGTTCTCTCGCATTCAATCGAACGTGCGCCGCAAACCCCAAACTCGCCAGGTCATTCGAGGCGGTTGTGTATTGCTGGCCGCCGCGCTGGCGGCAGCCGGTTGCAAGAAGAAACCGCCTGCCTCGCCGCCGCCGCCCGTGGTGGAAGTTATCACGGTTTCGCCCACGAACGTGCCGATCTACAAGGAGTGGATTGGAACGCTGGATGGCTTTGTCAACGCGCAGATCCGGGCCCAGGTCACCGGCTATCTGCTCACGCAGAATTACATCGAAGGGAGCGAGGTCAAAAAGGGAGAGATGCTCTTCGAGATCGATCCGCGCCCGTTCCGGGCCGCGCTGGACCAGGCCAAGGGCAAGCTGGCCCAGGACGAAGCCCAGCAGAGCCGGACGCAATGGGATGTGGAACGTTACGCCCCGCTGGCCAAGCAGAACGCCATCAGCCAGCAGGAATACAACGACGCGTTCCAGGCCAACCTCGCCGCTGTGGCCCAGGTCAAGGCCGATCAGGCGGCCGTCGAGGCGGCGAACCTGAATCTGGGCTTTACACGGATCACTTCCCCCATCCCTGGCTTGGCGGGGGTCGCATTGGCGCAGATAGGGGACCTGGTCGGTTCCTCCGGCCCCCTGCTCACAACGGTTTCGACCATTGATCCGATCAAGGTCTATTTCCCCGCCAGCGAACAATCGTATCTGGCGTACCGGCGCCAATATACCAATGCGGTCGAACGCGCCACCCACGAGCAGGGCCTCGAGCTGCAGCTCCTCTTGTCGGACGGAACGCTCTATCCGGAGCGGGGCCGGTTTTTCTTCGCCGGCCGGGAGGTCAGCCCGACCACCGGAACGATTCAATTAATCGGCTTGTTTCCGAACCCGAATTATGTGCTGCGGCCCGGCCAGTACGCCCGGGTGCGCGCCCAAACCCAGATCCGCAGCGGAGTCATTGTTGTGCCGCAGCGGGCCGTTACCGAGTTGCAGGGCGGCTACCAGGTCGGTACCGTGGATGCCCAGGGCAAAGCCCATATCCAGCGGGTCACCGTAGGCGATCAAATCGGGCCCGATTGGATCATCGAGAAGGGACTGGCGGCAGGCCAGCAAGTTATTGTCGAGGGAACTCAAAAAGCCAGGAATGGGATGCCCGTCATTGCACAGCCCTATATCGGCTCCAACACCACCTCCGTGGCGTCGAGCCCGTAGTATTGGACCCGATGCGTCGGGCTCCTGAGAGGCCTGAACCCTTATTCTTGCTGCCGCCTTAGGCCGCTTCCGGACCAGGCTCGCTGTCGGGCGGGGCTTTGTCCTCGGCGGTGGCCTTTTCAGCGGCCTCCAGGTTGGCGTAATAGACCCCGAGATTATGCTGGGCGGTTTTATCGCCGGCGCGGGCGGCGCGTATAAACCAGCGGACGGCTTCGCGGATGTTCTTGGGCACGCCGCGGCCGGTTTCGTAGCACAGGCCGAGATTGCATTGGGCCGGCGAGCATTCCTGCTCGGCGGCGCGGAGATACCAGCGGACGGCTTCCTCATAGTTCTGGGGAACCACCTGGCCAGTCTCGTAGAAGACGCCCAGATTGAATTGGGCCTGCGGTTCGCCCTGCTCCGCCGCGGCATGGTACCACTTGACCGCCTCTGCGTAATTCTGGGTCACCCCCTGTCCCGTTTCATAGAGCACGCCAAGATTGAACTGCGCGGCGGGATCGCCTTGTTCGGCGGCTTCACGGAACCACTTGGCGGCCTGGCCGAATTCCTGCGGCACCCCCAGGCCGGCCTGATAACAGAACCCAAGATAACACTGGGCAGTGGCGTCGTTCTGGTCGGCGCTGCGCCGGAACCATTTGATTGCCTCGCCATAGTCCTGTTTGACGCCCTGGCCGTTCTGATAGCAGATAGCCAGGTAAGATTGCGCTTCGGCATCGCCCTCCTCGGCGGCCTTGCGCAATTCGTCAATAGTTTGCCACGTGCGGCGATTCGCTTGATTCATACGGCTTACGGTTCCTGCCGCTTAGGGGTGGAGACGGCCTCGAGCCACCGCCGCCCCGGCGCTTGCTGCTGCTACAGGATAGATTGAAAGAAAGCAAATTCAAGCATGGAACGAAGCCGCCCTGGAACGTTGTGTAACCAGTTGGTACAGTGACAGATAGGTCGGCACGGCGAAGCCGCTCCTAAAACCCGGAGGAGGGGTCTCCCGCGCTGCCCCGGAGTTTGGGCGACAACCCGCCCCAACTGCTCCCGCCTACGCTCCCTCTCCTCCTCGGGAGGAGAGGGCTGGGGAGAGGAGGCCTCTTTCCATATGTCATCCAGACTCGGGGCCAGTGGGGGTCTCCCGCGAGTCCTCATCTTCGGCCCCTGGATTTCGACCCCTGGCAAGCCTCACGGCTCGCGAATGGTACGGATGACGCAGATAAAAAAAGGCGGCCCGGGTAAGCCCGGGCCGCTCCAACCAACCGAACCACTATGAAAAGGGGGCAGTGCTGGTGCCTGCTACCGCCCCACTCAGGAGATGCAGAAACCACTCTGCATCACTCACCTTTATCATCGCAACTTCTATGCCAACTCAGCGGTGAGAATTCGCAGTTTCCAATGCAGGTCTTCCCGATACTATCAGCGCCGTGCCAAGCCCTTTGAACAACAAACTGAACCGCCTCATCGCCGCTTTCCTGGCGGTCGCGGCGGTTGCCTTGGCAGTGGGAGTTATCGCCAGCCTCGAGCCTAAACCCAAACTGCCTGCCCCGCTGATGTTGGCCACCGGTGAGACGGTAACCCTCCGCGGCATTACTTACGGGACGAACCACAGCGCACCATTCGGACCGGGTTGGATGCGCCTTCTGCCCTCCGTGGTCAGGAGCCGGCTCCTCCCGCTCTTCGTCAAAACGCCAGTCCTGTTCTGGGACCGAACAACCGTCGAGCCCAAAATGCTCCTCTGGCTGGAAGTGCGGAACCATGGTGCAACCAATCCCCCAGCCCCTTCGGCCACACAAACCTGGCTGATGCTGGCTGACGATCATGGCCAGGCAGCGGGCGGCAGAGAAAACGTGAACTTCATTTCTGGCCCCGGCTTTGGTGCCAGTTATGGCGTGGTCGTGGAGTTCGGGGCTCTTCCGCGGCGCGCAAAAAAGATAGAGGCGCAATGGCTTCAGGGCGTCTACAATGACGTGAAGTGCGTTGCCCAATGGGAGTTGCCGAATCCGGCGCCCTCCCCGGCTCCGTCATGGCCGGCGGAGATATTGCCGGCCGCGCGGAGCGATGGGGATCTGGAATGCACGTTGGAACGCTTGCTCTTCGGGGCGGGCAGCAGCTCAAGGAGCTTCCGCTCCGACCGCGGAACCGAGCGCAGGGAGTTCCCCCCCGCCAAGCCTGGCGAGGAGATCCAGGCAGTGGCCCAGGCATTCCTGCGCGAGCAGGGCAAGCTGACAACGAACTGGAGCATTGCCGGCGTTACCTTGGCTGACGCTTCGGGCAACCTGGCAACCGCCCGCTCCATCTCAACCTCGCCTGCCGGAAAAGGGTGGGCTAGCGCCAGCTTCGGCCCGGTGCTCTGGCCGTCGGAGACCTGGGAAGTGCGCCTTTCTGCCAAACGCGCCCCCTCTGCGCCGTTTGCGCCGGAGGAATTGGCTGAATTCAAGGATATCCCGATTCAGGGCCTGGATGTTCCGACCGGTTTGAGCGAGCAAAGGACCAGCGCCGGGGTCAGGCTCCAGTTGACCCGATTCACCCTGCGCGAACCGCCTCCTCCAAACGGATCCTGGTCAACCGCCAACGTATCCGAGCTCAAAGTGCTGGTCTCCGGGCTCACCAACGGCGTTTACCTGGACTTGCTGAAAGCGGTGGATGAGAAGGGCAACCCCTGCGTGCCCAGTAGCTGGTCCAGCAGTTCAAGCGGAGGCCGCCCGGTGGAATGCAGCTATAGTTTCCTCAGTATCCCGGTTGATGCTCGCCGGCTTAGCTTCACCTTCGCTGTCCAGCGCGGCCGTGAGTTCCGTTTTCGTGTCCAACCGGAAGTCGCCGCGACGAACATGTCGCTGGACGTCCCTGGCGACTAAACAGGAGCGCGGACGCCTCGTCCGCGCGTTTCCTCAGTGCGGGAAGAACGGCCGCCAAACCCCCTACAGGTACTTCTGCAAGATCGGCGCCAGCTCCTTGCGGGTCCTGGCCGGCCAGAGCTTTTTGTCGGTCATGATCGCGTTCTTGAGCGCGTCATGGCATGGCCAGCACGGCTCGGCCGGAATTTGGGGAATGGTCTCGGCGATGATCGCTTTGGCCGTCGCGGCGTTCTTCATCAGGTTGGCGACGATCATTTCGACGGTGACGTGGGCCTCATCGGCCTTCCAGCAGTCGTAATCGGTAATCATCGCCATGGTGGCATAGGCGATCTCGGCTTCGCGGGCGCATTTGGCTTCGCCCAGGTTGGTCATGCCCACGACGTCATAGCCGAGCTTGTGGTGGGTGATCGATTCGGCGCGCGTGCTGAAGGCCGGCCCCTCCATGTTGATATAGGTGCCTCCATCGTGCACGCGGGCCTTGAGCGAGCGGGCGGTTTGGAACAGGAGGCGGCGCAATTCCTCGCAGATCGGCTCGGCAAACGCGATATGCCCCACGATGCCCCGGCCGAAAAAGGTATGGGCCGAGTTTTGCTTGGTGCGATCCACGAACTGATCCGGCAGCACGATGTCGCACGGCTTGTATTTGGCCTGGAGGGAGCCGACGGCGCTCACGCTGAGGATCCAGGCCACGCCCAGCTTCTTCATGGCCCAGAGGTTGGCGCGGTGGTTCAGTTCGCTCGGCAGGATCCGGTGGCCGCGGCCATGACGCGGCAGAAAAACCACCTCCCGCCCGGCCAGGCTGCCGGTCAGAAAAGCGTCCGACGGCGATCCGAACGGAGTGTTTACTTTGACCCACTTCTGTCCGGTGAAGCCTTCGATGTGATAAAGGCCGCTGCCGCCGATAATGCCGATCCGATCTTGTCGAGCCATCCGGGGGTTATACCGGGCCGGAAGCGATATGGGAAGTGAATCGTGATGCGTGTACGGAAGTTATCAGGTTGTCAGGTTGTCAGGTTGTCAGGTTTTGACGGTTTAACGTTCTAACGTTCCAACGTTTTAACGTTTCACGTTCTAACGCCTCACGTCCTCAGCACAATCTTCCCCGCCAGCGTGCCGGCTTTCTGAACCGTGCTCTCCTCCTGAAGCCGATGGGCCTCGGCGGCTTGGGCGAGCGGCAGGACCCGGTCGATTCGGGCCTTGAGTTTGCCCTCGGCGAGCCAGCGGTTGATGGCGTTGGCCGCCAGGCGCTGCTCGCGGGCCGACGCGTTGAACATCGCAAAGCCGTGCAGCGAGCAGTCTTTGACGTAAAAGGGCCCCACCGGAAAGGCCGGGCGCGCATCGCGTCCGGCCATGACGATCATGCGGCCGCGCATGGCCAGCAGCCGTATGGTGCGGTCGAAATCGGGCTCGCGCAACGTTTCCCACCAAACGTTGACGCCGTCGGGAGTGAAGGCCTTGATGGCTGCTTCGACATCCTGAGTCTTGTAGTTAATCGCCAGGTCGGCCCCCAGCTCGCGGCAAGCCTGCGCCTTGGCGTCGCTGCCTGCCGTGGTGATAACACGCGCGCCGAGGATCTTGGCCATCTGCACCACGCAGGAGCCCACGCCGCCCGAACCGCCGTTGACAAAGAGAATTTCCCCGGCACGGAGAGTGGTGCGCACCAGGCCGAGCTGGGCGGTGATGCCGACCAGCGAGAGGGCGGCAACCGTCTCCTCCGAGACCCCTGGCGGAATCGGATAGAGCCACCGCTCATCCACCGCGGCCAGTTCGGCGAAGGTGCCGGGCCGGCCATCGGTGCCCTGGCTGGTGGCCCAGACCCGATCGCCCGCTTTGAAGTTCTTCACCCCCGTCCCCGTTTCAACCACCGTGCCCGCCAGGTCGCGCCCGAGAATGAAAGGAAACGAGAGCTTCGCCGCCACCGCCCCGTTCCGGACATAGACATCGATGGGATTCACATCCACCGCCGCGACCTTGATGAGGCATTGGCGCCGGGTCGGTTTCGGCGCCGGCAGATCGCCGTAGGCGATGACCTCGTGGCTTCCTGTCTGATGGATGTAGGCGGCTTTCATATCGTTGTTTAGCGGACCAGAACATACGTAGGCGGCCCCGCAGGCGCAAGAGCGCAGAGTCCCGCCCCCTCATTGGCCCCTCGCATCAGCGAGGCGACTGTCGGGGAACCAGAGGCCCCAACCGCTTCAGCGGTTTCCTGGCATGTGCCATTACTTGATTAGCGCACGTCCACCAGGAGCGCGCCCGCCACGCCGACCTGCCGCGCCGAAGCGTAGCGAAGGCGGGAGCGCGGGCCCCGAAAACCGTCTGATTCCCGACCCTGACACAGTCCTCCCCGCGCCGCTGCGTTTTTTTCAAAAATGAACCCTGCTAACGCCAGACTCGTGCCGGACTCGCAATTGGGCGCAGACGTAGGCTTTATCCCGGACACCCAGCCAGGCGCGGACATAGGTTTTATCCCAGACCCGCCTTCGTTCCCTCCTTCGCTGCGGTACGCCGCGGCAATCCCGCCGTGGACCGACGTTGGCTTTATCCCCGACGTGCCCAACGACCTCGGCTTCATCCCCGATCCGCCTTTACCGCGCTACGTCGCGGCAAGCCAGCCGGCGCCGGCTGCCCAGTTCCCGGGCATCAAGGTCGATCCCGTCGTGGAGGATCAAGGGCCCTACTCCGGCTATTCGCCATGGAGCCAAGGTTACGCGGAGCACGTCCGGGAAGCCGCGCAAATCATGCTGAGCCCGCAGAACTTGGTGCGGGGCGCGGCGGCAGCCGCGACCGGCCTCGCGAGGACCGTTCGAGATGTTCTGAATCCGGAAACCTACCTGCCGGAGGAGCTGCGGCAGAAGCCTTTTGTAATCGACGCTGGCGGCGACCTACGCCCGATGACGGATGAAGAAATCGTCCATCGCGATCCCATCCAGGTCGGCAGGGGCCTCTACACCGCAACGCGGAATCCCGTCAATCCGGAAGGCTCGGATGCCGCGCGGATGCTGGAGCGGTGGACGACGCCCGAGGGCCTGTTGATGATCCCGGCCGGGATGACCCCGGCGGGAGCGGCGCTTCTGACGGCCAACTTGGCCCCGGACCTCGTGCGGCAGGTTCCCGACCTGGTGCAGGGGAAAGGAACCGAGGCCGAGAAGCGCGACCGGATCAACGACCTGTTCGCGATGGTGGCGATGCTTGCCGGAGCCCATGCGGTCAAGGCGGCCCGGGAGCAGTGGACGCCGGAGGCCGTGGCCCAGTCCGAGGTGCTTGGCCAGGTCGAAGAGGCGTTGCGCGAGCAACAGGTGAAGAATCTGCTCTTGCCTGGTGCCCTCAATATCCGCCAACGGAGCGTGCCGATTGAGCCCGTTGTGCCAGAGCCGCCGCCGGAGAACGTGGCGCCAACTGCTGGGGAGTCCGGGGAAACCGAAAATGCAGACGCGCCGGCGGAGCCTGCAGGCGCGCCCGAAGTCCCGCTGCATCAGCAGATCTTCGACTTGGCCGCCGCGATGAGGGACCTGCAAGAGACCTTGCGCGCCTACCAAATCCCGTCGCCCGAGCCACCAGGGCTAGGTGGGGAAGCTGAGGCCGCTGGGCAACTCATCGCGCAGGCGCTCCGTCGGGCGGAAGAAGCCAACGCGGCACTCCAAGAGCCGAGAGCCGGGGCGCGGGCGCCGACAGACGGCGCGGACACGGCGGGCACAGGGCTGTTGCCTCGGGCGATGGAGGAGTTACTCAGGGGGCCGCGCGAACAGGTGGACACAGGGGGCACGGAAGGGGAGGCCAGCCAGCTCCAGGAAAGGGCGCAGGGTGGTGTGGACGATGGACCCCGGGCGGCGCTGGATTCGCAGGCAGAGGCGGCCAGTGGCGAGGTCACGAGGCTTGCGAGTGCGGCGCCTCAGACCGAGGCGCCGGAGGCGGTCGGAGGGGCATTAAGCCCGGCTGGCAGGGGTTTCGGCCCTGAAAATGCGCCGGGAAACCGCATCCAAAAGGTGAACGGCAGGAATCCGATCAACTCCAGATACGCCGGTCAGGCCTATCCCATGGCAAAGCTGTCTCGGTATTTACAGGAGAAGTACCCAAACGGCGTGCGATTCAAGCCAACGGGTTTTCTTGAGCTTTCGCCTTACGCTATAGCCGAGGTGAAGGTCGAAGGTCTAACCGGGGCCTATAACCACGATGCGGGTTTGGCAAACAAAGAGGCGGGCTTCTTGGAAACCCCCGATGGCTTCACCTGGCACCATGTCGAAGATGGAGAGACGATGCAACTGGTGCCGACGGACCTTCACAAAGCCGTGGGACATACTGGCGGCGGCGCTGTTATCAGAGGTCGCGCCTTAATTCGTTTCTTATTGCAACTAATGTCAAATGGTGTAACCGGAAAACCGGCGCAGCCAGCCTTGCAAGGTTCGAGGCAGGGCCTGGCTAAAGGCCCAGGCAACTCCAGTTGAAGGCGATCGACGGGGAGGGAAGGCTGGCACAAAAAAAGCCAACTTACCCCATGACATTTGAAAAGCCGCGAGGCAAACTGATCGCGCGACTGTCACCAAAAGTGGTGCGGTCAATTATGGACTATGGCTATCAACATCAAAAAACCAGACAAGAGAATCGACGAGGCCACTCTTGCGACGTTCGAGGCTGAGATCGGCCAAACCCTCCCGCGGGATTATCGCCAGTTCCTGCTGGACACCAATGGCGGGAGACCGGAAGGGAACCAGTTTGAGGTGCCCGATGACAATACAGACGCGGGGGTGGACGTCTTTTATGGCCTGTTTGGCGCGGAAAAGAGGAGGGACCTGCGCTATCAGATCGAACTGATGCGCGAACGCGTTCCTCAAGGCATATTGCCCATCGGAGACGCTTGCTGCGGGAATATGGTTTGTTTATCGCTGCGTCCGGACACGGCCGGGAAAGTATTTTTCTGGGACCATGAATTGGAGGCCGATGATGGCGAGCCAGCCACCTTTGCCAATCTCTTCAAGGTGGGCGATTCCTTTCAGCAGTTTCTTGACGGCCTAAAACCTTTCGGTCCGGACAATGTGGAATCGAAACCCGGTCACGTAGGCCGGGTATGGATTCATCCCGATTTCGACAAGCTTGTGAAGAAGGCGAAAGAGGAGGAAAACGGCTGAGCTCTCCAGGCTGGAACGCATGAGCGCTGGCAGGTGGACGTGGCGAAGAAACAAGGTCTGATTTAAGTAGAGGAACCAGGGCATTATGCTCTGGCGTTTATGATCCGCGCCGGTAGCCGGTCTTGGTCATAACTTTCGCAGTCGCCGCACCTATCCCGCTTGAAGCCCCGGTTACCACTACCACGCACTCCTTGATCTTCACGTCGCCAGCTCCTTTCGCATTTACTATCCAGCTTAGCCCCGGTTGTCGCCGAAGCAACCACCACCAAGGACGGACATGGTGGGCTAGTCGGGTAGTATACGGGCACCGATGAGGGCTGGTGCAAAAAGTACTCCGGCGAGTGGTTCGCCGATAATGGTGCACATCTCGGTTTAAAGCCACCCGATCCGGAAACATAGATTCCGCAACGGCAGGTTGCCTGGCTTCCAAGGACCCGAGCCGGAAGATGACCTCAAGAGGAAACTCCTGGCTGACGGAGTGAGGTATAAGTGCCAAGGGAGGATCTCCCGCGAGTAACTCTATTTGAGCCTCATGGAGCCCGGCCTTCCGGCAGGGAATCCGCCTGCTTGGACAAGCCCTCAGCCATCGAGCCCGGTCCAGGCGCCTGCGGGCTGGAAGCCAATCCGAGCCGAAGGAGTAGGCCTTGTGAAAACCCGGTTCCATTGTGCCTTTTGCCTCTCTCCGATCGGTCTTTCTGTCACGATTTTTCGTGCATTGTCCACCGCTTTGGCCCATCATTGCGCGACGTTACGTCACGGATGGTCTCGAGGATTCTCAATGAACGCGGCCAGGAAGCTTGTTCGAGCCTTGTCTGCGGCACTTCGCCACGAGCACAGGCGAAGTGCCGGCCAGACTGCCATGCTGCGAGTCCCCCTGTCGCGGCGTTGGCTCTCCCTTGCCATCAGGACACATGTGACAATCACGGCGACTGGCCAGCGCGCTAGGTTTGAACGCAGTGCTTTGAGACCTTCATGAACACGTAGGATCCCAACAACACCCTGACCACTGCCGCGGGGCCCCAAGCAATCACCCCCCTTGCCGCTGCCACCGGGAGGAAGAAGCGCAAAGCCAAGTCCGCCTCTCCGCTGCTCTTCATCGACACGAACATATTCCTCGACTTCTACCGGGCACGCAACGACGCAGGTATCTCCCTGCTCTCCAAAATTGATACCCTCCACGAAGAAACGATCACCTCTTGCCAGGTAGAAATGGAGTTCAAAAAGAACAGGCAAAAGGTCATCAGCGAATCTGTGTCCCTCCTCAAGCCCCCTGAGTTCAGCCTTGCGACCCCCGCCTTTTTATCCGATGCAGCGACGGTTACCAGGATGGCGCCATCCGGCTCATCGACGTTCAGCAAATCATTCCCCTACCGGAGGCAGATGACTACCAGGTCCAGTTGCGTGAAAAGGAACAGCAAGGTCGAAAGGAGCGCGCCGCGCGTTATGACGAAAGGCATCGGTTCTGGGCGGGGCTCATCGCCATCGCTCGAAGCCGCAAAACCCGCCACGCAAACATCAAACCCGGAAGCTATAGTTGGCTCGGTGCCAGTTCCGGCATCCGCGGCCTCAATTTCAACTACGTCGTAGTCCAGGAAAGTGGTGAAGTTCAGCTCTACATCGACCGCGGGGAAGAGAGCGAGAACAAGCGCATCTTCGACCACCTCCATGCACAGCGGGAAGCCGTGGAGAAATCCTTTGGCAATCCCCTCTCCTGGGAGCGCCTCGACGGCAAACGGGCCTGCCGCATCAAATACATTGTTCAGCTCGGTGGCTACCACAGCCCCGAGTCCCAGTGGCCTCAGGTCCAAAACGAGATGGTAACCGCCATGTCCACGCTCGAAGTGGCCCTCAAACCGCCCCTTGATACTTTAACCCTGTAACCGCACGACAGCCGGGTCACCGCCTCCCGGCTCACCACATGACAAACGACGAACTTGCCCGCCAATTCCTCGATGTAATGTCCCGGACCAGCCTGAACACCGTCGCGTTGCGGTCCGCTTGCGCGCAAATCAGGCGTGCCTCAGGCTCAATCCCCGAAGCCTTTGTCCAGCACGGCAGCCTCTCGAACTTTCATATACCAATGCTGCCAGCCAAGTTTTACCCTGTCCCGGAGTGCATTCTGGCTGTAGGAGTCGAGCGCACTAGTGAGCTGGTCATCAAAAAGGATGTATCCCAGCTACGGGCTCGCGCTTTCGTTGGCATTCCCGACAGCGCAAACGCTCACGTCCGGCCAGACTCCACCAGCCCAGGATGCGAGGACGCGCGAGATGAGTGAAGTCTTCATCTTAGGAGCCGGCTTTTCGAACGCGATCTCTCGAGATGCCTCTGACCAAGGAGCTTTCGATAGAGGTTGTGGAGCGCTATCCTCATTCAGAGGCTATTCCCCCCGAGATCCGCAACATGATTAAGGAGGATTTTGAAAAGGCCCTGACATTCCTCGCCGAAGACAAGCCTTGGCTGCCGGAATCCGAAAATCTTCGGCACAAGGCCATCTACCTCGATCTGACCCAGGTCAGGCGCTCAAGCAGGCCCACAAGATCACTTGCATCGGCTACTCACTGCCAGTTAGTGACCTCACGATGGCCCAATTCCTCAAAACCTCGGCCCCGCCAGAGGCGGTTACCTTTGAAATCGTCGATACAGTTCCGAAAATCGGCCACTTTTCGAGTGTCCTCGGCACAGGCCTTTACACCCTGCACCAACCCTGGGCCGACTTGGACTGCGTCCCGCGCTCCGTAATAAATAACTGCATCCCAGACACCGAAGATAAACTCTACGTCACCAGAATGACACACTGGCGCAACCAGCAATCGTCAGCCGATGCTTTATGATTGAGCCGCCATTCCCAGATGGACCAGCGTGCCGGCTGAGCACCGAAGAAGTGGTCACCAGTAAGGATTGCCGGGTGCTGTAACTCAAACACGCCCCTGCTCGCCAGGAGCAACAGACCATCAGGGCACCTCTTACGGTAGCTGGGGTCCTCGCGCTGGATGCTGTTAGGGGACATGGCTCGGGCTCAGCCACCGTTGAGCAGGGCCGCGCTCTCGGCACGGCGAGACCACATCAGGGGCTCAATTTCGTAGGCTTTGACGGCGGCAAGGTTGTCCTCGTTCGGCGGGTGCTCGAGGTCGTTGACGAATGTGTATGCAACCAATTTCTCGGCGCGCAAAACGCGGACGTCCGCAACGGCGAAGGCAAAGGAGAGGGCCTGGTCTTTGGTGAGCTGATTGATCGCCTGAACGACGCGTTGCGGGTGGCGCTTCGTCTTTGGCAAGCCGAAGTCGAATCTGTGGTCGAAGCCGCTGCGACCGCTGAGTTTGAAGTCGGGGAAGACAGGTATGTGGTGTTCTTCCAGGAAATGGGCGACGTCCTCTTTGAACAGGGAGAGAACGTGCTCCTCGCCCATGACGAACATGTCGTTCACCGCGAGCATGGCCTGGACGAGGTTGTGCTTCTTCTGGGGGAAGTCCTGGGGCGTGGCGTGGACCTGGAGCTCGTCGCCTTCCTGTCGAACACCGAAGCCATTGAGGATGGCGGTCATGTGCGCCTTTCGTTTTTCGGTGACGAAGGTCATGCCGGAGGCAGCGAGGTCTCCGATGGTGTAGCCGTCGTCCGTTAGGAGCAGGCCGCCATTGCGTTTCTCGACGAAGATTTCGATTTCGTCGTTGTGGCGATCCACAAACGGAGTCGCGATGCAGCATGAGCCCTCCAACTCCTTGACCTGGAGGCCTTCTTTCAGCCACCGCAAGTAGTCGGCGATTAGCCTCTCGCACTCTGGTCGGTTCATACCGTCAATTGGATACTCGGAATTGCCTGCACTGCGCAATAGCGCAGGAAGTCCTCAAGACAGAATACACCATTGTTCAAGTCCCGGACCATCAGGCCCGGGACGTCGGCCGGGGCATAGGCGACCTTGTCGTCGAAGCCTTCGAGGTACCGGTGAAAGTGCGGGCAGGCGAGGCGGGCGCCGGGCTGGTACGGTGCGTTAGGGGGATTACGATGGGCTGGGCCACCGATGTCGAGGCGGGCAAGGATTAGGACTTTTCTGGCTCGGGTTTGGTACTTCAGGCGGGCGCGGACGCGGTTGCCTCGTTCAAAATCGAACAGGAACTCTTCGCGCCGGTCGATGGAGCGGAGTGCGCGCTCGTAGCGGATGGGCTGGGTCCTGGGGAACTCCAGAGGGATGACATCAACGAACTCCTTGGGCATCTGGAGCAGAGCGTCTGCCTGGGATTGGTTCAGGGGCATAGGCCGGGCGGGTGGCGATGGTCTGGGACGGGGCCAGCGTGGGCAAAACGGGTTATGTGGCGACCCGAAAGGGACACCTTGGCTGCCGAAAGTACTGCGTATGTGCCGCCCATGACGAAAAGACATAGGCATCATGCAGCCTTGGGCTAGCGATTGCAGCAAAAAAGTTTGGCTAAGCGCGGATTGCGCCAAAAGTTTTGTTGCCTGGGAAGGGGAGGAAGCGGGCCGAAAAGGATACGCTGTCCCAGAAGTGGCTGTTACCATGTTCCGTAGAGCGGGGGCATTACGCACTGGCGTTTATGATCCGCGCCGGTAGCCGGTCTTGGTCATAAGCCACTGGACCATCCAGGGGAGGAGGGCATGGCTCCAGCAGGTCAGCCTCATCATGAACGGCACCACTACGTGTCGTCGGTTCCGTTCGACGCTGGCGATAATGGCGTTGGCGGACTGCTCCGGCGTCACTTCCGGCACCAGTTTCCCTATTTTCGGCATCCGTTCGCGGCTTCCCGCGTTGTGTTTCCAGTAGTCCGATGTGACAACGCCGCTTTCGTACAGCGTGACGCCGATGTTCGTGCCATCCAGGTCCGCGCGCAAAGCTTCGGAAAAACCCCGTATGGCCCAGCGCGCCGCAATATAGGCGGTAGCTCCCGGCCAGACAAAGCGCGATGCCACGGAACTGATGAAGACGAGATGACCGCTGTTCCTCTTGAGCATAGCGGGCAGAAAGGCGTGGGTTACATTGAAGGCTGCGAAGTAGGGGAGCGCCATCATCTGCACCGCCTGGGCCGGCGACGTTTCATCAACAAACAGCCATTGTCCCGAACCGGCATTGTTGACGACAATGTCCGGGTTCCCCATTTCTTCGCTAATCTGCTTAGCCACTTGAGCCAGCGCATCGGCGTCCGCCAGGTCGACCGGGTATCCCCGCGCCTTTCCCCCCGCGGAGACGATGTCATGTGCCACCTGCTCCAGCAGCTCCCTCCTCCGGGCCAGAAGCGCCACCCGTCCGCCAGCCTTGGCCATGACTTTCGCAGTCGCCGCACCTATCCCGCTTGAAGCCCCGGTTACCACTACCACGCACTCCTTGATCTTCACGTCGCTAGCTCCTTTCGCATTTACTATCCAGCTTAGCCCCGGTTGTCGTCGAAGCAATGCCGTGAACCCAGAAACGCGGTGCGCAGCCCCGTGACATAGCCGGATTTCGCACCTTTGGTGCCGCCGATGCTGGGAGCCCTGCCCGTAGGTATCCGTCTGGCGAAGCGGGGTCAGAACAAAGCTTTTCACTGTTTTGGTCCATCAGATTATAGCGCCGCACCAAAGCCGCCACGTGCGTGGCTGCACCAACGCCGGACAAGGTGAGCTAGTCGGGTGGTTTTTAGGAACCCCCGTTGGCGCGTTTCGCAAGTGGTTTGGCGCGCTTTGCTAGTGACGGATTCCCAATCGAAGGTATCGTGAAACCATGACTGCAACCAAAGCCACAAGCGGCAGGTTCAAGGTTTCCAGTCTCCTGGCCACTCGGCTCGGAGAGCATGAGCTGTCCGCACCGGACGTGCTGCGCCGCGCGGGATTGCCCGCAGGCTTTTTTCAACAGGAAAAGATCTACGCCACCACAGCCGAGCTGTTCGCGCTCTGGCGCGCCGTTGGCGAGACCAGCGCCGATCCCGCCATTGGCCTGAAGCTGGGCGCCGAGCCCCGTTTTGAACGCTACCAACCCAGCGCCATCGCGGCCGTTTGCAGCCGGTCCTTCCGCGATGCCCTCCAACGCATCTCCCGCTACAAGAAGCTGACTTGTCCCGAAGAAATCCGCGTTCGCACCTCCGGCGATGAAGCCACCGTGGAATTCATCTACCTTGAAGCCGACGAAGTCCAACCCGACGTGCTCGTGGACTTGGGCCTGTCGTGGATCCTGGCCATCGGCCGCCGTGGCACCGACGGGCAAGTCACGCCGCTGCGCCTGGAACTCACCCGTCCCGCCCAGAACCGCGAGCTGCTGGAATCCCACTTCGGCTGCCGGGTTCGCTTCAACGCCGGCCGCAACGCACTCATCTTCCGCAACACCGACCTCGACCGCCCGTTCGTCACCCAGAACGAAGATCTGCTTAGGGCCATCGGAGCCCAACTGGAGGCTGAACTCAAGGAGCGCCATACCCCCGCCGACGTCGGCGAACAGGTGAAGCGCACCCTCAAGCGCTCCCTGGCGGGAAAACGCCCAACGCTTCAGCAGGTCGCCCGAGAACTCTGCACGAGCGCCCGCACCCTGCAGCGCCGCCTCACCGATGCCGACATCACCTTCCAACAACTCGTCGAGGACACCCGGCGCGAACTGGCACACCACTATCTGGAGCACGGCACCGCTGAGCTGAACGAGACCGCCTTCCTGCTGGGTTACGGGGATGCCAACTCCTTCTTCCGCGCCTTTCACGGATGGGAAGGCACTTCCCCTGGGGAATGGCGCGCGCGTCATCGCACGGCCCCCGCCGAGGTGCCGGCACATTGAATTTCATGCAAACCGGCGGTACTCACATCAAGTCAAGGAGTTCGAAGAATGGAACTTAAACCGCGAAGCCAACAGGAGCATCATAACATGTACAAGACCAAAGCATATTCCGCCGCCAGCGCCACCTCGGCGCTGGCCCACGCCACCATCCCGCGTCGCGACCCGACGCCGCACGACGTTCAGATCGAAATCCTCTTCTGCGGCGTCTGTCACTCGGACCTGCACTACGCGCGCAACGAATGGAGCAGTCTGATGCAGACGGTTTACCCGTGTGTGCCGGGCCACGAAATCGTTGGTCGCGTCACCAAGGTGGGTCCTGCTGTCACAAAATGCAAACCGGGCGACCTGGCCGCCGTAGGCTGCCTGGTTGATGCCGATCGGTCCTGCCCGCATTGCCGCGCGGGCAACGAGCAATTCTGTCCGAGCCAGGTCTGGACCTATGGCGGGACCGACAAACACCTCGGTCTTCCGACTTACGGTGGCTATTCCGAGAGCATCGTCGTGGACGAGCACTTCGTCCTCCGCGCGCCGGCCAACCTTCCGCTCGCTGGAGTCGCGCCCTTGCTCTGCGCCGGCATCACCACCTATTCGCCGCTGCGCCACTGGAAGGTTGGCCCGGGCCAGAAGGTTGGCATTGTGGGTCTTGGCGGCCTCGGCCACATGGGCGTGAAGTTCGCCCGCGCCTTTGGCGCACAGGTCGTGGTTTTCACCACCTCCCCTTCAAAAAAAGACGACGCGATCCGCCTTGGCGCGCATGAGGTAGTCATCTCGCGCAACGCCGATGAAATGAACAAGCACACCGGCAGTTTCGATTTCATCCTGGACGCGGTCGCCGCCGTGCATGACCTCAACGCCTATCTCAACCTGCTCAAAGTTGACGGCAACCTCACCGTCGTCGGCGCGCCCGAAAAGCCTCACGCCGTCTCCGCTTTTTCGCTGATCATGGGCCGCCGCAGCCTGTCGGGCTCGCCCATTGGCGGCATCGCCGAGACCCAGGAAATGCTCGACTTCTGCGGCAAAAACAACATCACCGCCGACGTGGAGGTCATCCCCATCCAGAAGGTCAACGAGGCCTACGACCGAATGGCCAAGTCCGACGTGAAATACCGGTTCTCGATTGATATGGCTTCGCTCAAATCGGAGTGACGCAAGAAGCACAAGAACTCAAACGCGCAGCCATCCGCCGGACAAAGCATGAAAAAACTTCACCTCACCGAAAACGCCATTAAGAACCACGAGGAGCTTTTCCCGAAGCTCGAATCCAAACTGCAAAAAACCGATCCGGAGTTTATCGAGCTGTTCGACAACTGGGCGTTCGACGAAGTCCTCCGCCGGAGCCAGTTGGACACCAAAACCCGGGTGATGATGATCCTGGCGTCAACCATCGCTTCGCAGGCGCTCGGCGAATACAAGGTCATGGTCGGCGCGGCGCTCAACCTGGGCCTGACACCGGTTGTGATCAAAGAGATTCTTTATCAATCGGTAGCCTATGTCGGCGTGGCGAAGGTTTTCGACTTTTTGCACGCGACCAACGCAGTCTTCCAGGAAAGGGGAATCGAGCTGCCCTTGGAAGGCCAGTCCACCACCACGGCTGAAACCCGCTTCGAGAAGGGAGTCGCAGCGCAGAAGGCGATCTTCGGGGAGATGATCGACAAGATGCGGCAGCAGGCTCCCAACGACCAGTTGCACATCCAGGACTTTCTCGCGGCGAACTGTTTTGGCGATTATTACACCCGCAACGGGCTGGGTCTCGAAACGCGGGAGCTGCTGACGTTTGCCATGCTGATCTCGCTCGGCGGCTGCGAGCCGCAGGTCAAAGGCCACGTAACCGGCAATCTCAAGGTCGGCAACGACCGCGCGCGTTTGATTGATGTGGTTACCCAATTGCTGCCCTATATCGGATATCCCCGCACGCTCAACGCCCTGCGGGTGATCGACGAAGTCGTCCCAGCCAAAAACCCAGCCAGTGCCGCGCACTGACCATTAAACGAAAAAAAAGAACTCACTATGAAACAGCGCACATGGTTTATCACCGGAGTCAGCAGCGGCTTCGGCCGGCAGCTCACCGAGCAGCTCTTGAAGCGCGGCGACCGCGTAATCGGGACGGTCCGCGACACGAAAAAAATCACCGGTCTGGTCGAGCGTTATCCCCAGTCATTCCACACCGAAGTGCTTGAAATGACCGACCCGGCGGCGATTCGCACCGTGGTCGAACGCGCGTTCGCGCAGCGCGGACGGATCGATGTGCTCATCAGCAACGCCGGTTACGGCTTGTTCGGCGCCGCGGAGGAGCTCACCGACGAGCAGGTCGAACACCTGGTGGCAACCAATCTGCTCGGACCGATACACTTCATCCGTGCCGCGCTGCCGCACCTGCGCGCCCAGGGCGGCGGACGCGTCATTCAGATCTCTTCCTACGGCGGGCAGGTCGCCTTCCCGGGGAACTCGCTGTATCACGCCTCCAAGTGGGGCATTGAAGGGTTCGTGGAGTCTGTCGCGCAGGAAGTCGCCTCCTTCGGCATCGGCATGACCATCGTCGAGCCCGGCGGCGCGCGCACCGAGTTCCGCTACGGCAGCGCGCAGGTCGCCAGGCTCACGCCCGTCTATGACCAAACCCCCGCTCATAGCTTCCTGCGGATGCTTGACCCCAAAAACGGACTGGCGCCCGGTGACCCGGCCCAAATGGCCGCGCGCATCATTGAGAGCGTTGACGTGGAGCCTGCGCCGCTGCGCATGGTGCTCGGCTCACAGGCGCTCGAAGGCACCCTGGCTGCTCTGCGCAAGCGGGTCGCCGGCTTCGAAGCGCAGACCGCGCTTGCAGCTTCGACAGACTTTCCGCCGGGGTCCTGACGGAAAAGAAGCATTGCGCTCCGCCAGTCCGGACCCGAATGCCGGTTCGCCGTAGAAAAGAATTCGAAGAGCAAAAAAATGTGCGGTTTCCTGTTGACAGGGTATTCGATAAGGTATACATAGAGAATAGCGTTATGGAAATTATAACGAAACGGGCCGGAGAGCGGGACAAAACACGCCAGCTTGTTGGCGATCTTGCAGGAGCCCGCCGCCCGGATCGCGGCCTTCCCCTTACGTTTTACCTCTCACGCACCTGCCGCGCCATCACGCATCACGCATCACGTTTCACGCCATTGTCACCGCGGAATTGCACCATTCCTGCACCGTTTCTTCACCGATTTTCGAAAATGCATTTCATTACTCCCTGTCCTCCAGCCACTTGCAAAATCCGATCCGAAAAACGGTGCAATTCCTTGTTGACATTGCTTCACAAAGTGGCATCGGCGTCCCGCCGAGGCATGCCTTCCCTCCGGCGCCGCCGCTCCTTCCTTCGATCGAGACAATCCGCAAAGACCAGCTTGGGCGGTTCTCACCCCGCTTCCCCGGCATCCCCCGTCGGTTGGCGTCTTGCCAACCGACCGCCAACCTGTGCCAACCTGTGCCAACCTAAGGACGGTATAAACCCCCACATTTTTTTCACTCGCCAACCAATCTTCGCTGCCAAAGTGGCATCGGCGTCCCGCCGCGTTTGAGATTGCAGTCGGCGGCGGGTAGGCAATAATACCACTGCAAACTTGCAGATTTGACCTGTTACGTTCATGACCGAGTGGAATATCCAATCCCGCGCCCATGCATGCGCCGCTTGCGGCAGAACCTTCGCCGATCAGGAGCATTATCATACCCTCCTGTTCGACGAGAAGGCCGATTTCCGGCGGTCGGATATCTGCCAGGCCTGCTGGCAGAAGCAATACAGCGATGGCGCCCGCGATCGAAAGGGCTTCGTTTCGTATTGGCAGGGGATCTATCAAGCGCCGCCCCCGCCCAGCGACCCGATTCAAAAGGAGAACGCCGAGTCGCTGCTGCGCAAGCTCATTGAGCTGGACGACCCGCGCTACATGCCCGCCGGCTACATCCTGGCGGTGATGCTCGAGCGCAAGCGGGTGCTGCGCGTCAAGGAGCAACTGATGCGCGACGGCCGGCGGGTTTTTATCTACGAACAGCCTAAGACCGGCGATGTGTTCACCATTCTCGACCCGGATTTGCAACTGGATCAGCTCGAGCAGGTCCAGCATGACGTGGCCGCGCTGCTCGAGCACGGGTTGAACCCGCCCGCGGCCCAGCCCGCGCCCCCGGCGGAAGGCGCCGCGCCGGCCGAACCGGCGCTGGAACCCGCCCCGGATGCCGCCGAAGCAACGGCCGAAGAACCGAAGCCTTTGAACCCCGACGCAGTCTGACGACGCTAATCTCTTTTTCCTGTGCCAGAATTCGAAGAACTCCAACAAAAACTCGGTTATACCTTCCGCGATCCCGCCTTGTTGCGGCTCGCCTTGACGCATCCATCCGTGGCGCACGAACAAGGGATGCCCGTGCAGACGAATCAACGCCTGGAATTTCTCGGCGACGCCGTGCTGCAGCTTGTTTTGACCCAGGAGTTGTATGAGAAATTTCCCTCGTTTGGCGAAGGGCCGCTGACCAAAGCCCGCGCCAAGCTGGTCAACCGGCGCACGCTGACGGAGCGGGCGCGGCAGGTTGGCCTCGGCCAGAACCTGATTCTCAGCCACGGCGAGGAGATGCATGACGGTCGGGAGCGGCCCTCGGCGCTGGCCGACGGCTATGAGGCGCTGCTGGGGGCGATTTTCATGGATGGCGGTTTCGAAGGGGCTCGGCAGTTCATCCTGGAGCAGTTCCTCAGCGCTTTTGGCGAGCTGTCTGTCATCCCTATTCTCGAGAACCCCAAAGGCGAGCTGCAAGAGATGCTCCAGGCCCTCTCGGCGGAGGCGCCGCGGTATCACGTCGTCTCGGCCAGCGGCCCGGACCACGACCGGCTGTTTGAATGCACGGTTCACCATGCCGGGGCCGAGCTGGCACGTGGTTTCGGCAAGAGCAAAAAGACCGCCGAAAGCGAAGCGGCCCTGGCCGCGCTGGCCAAGTTGCGCGAGCTCAAGCTGGCTGCCCAAGCCGCCGCCGCCGAGGCGACTCCCCCCGCCCCGGCAGAGAACCCGCCAAAACCGGAGCGTGAAACGTGAAGCGTGAAGCGTGAAGCGTGGAGCGTTAGAACGTTAGAACGGGAAAACCTGACAACCTGACAACCTGATAACCTGATAACTTGATAACTTGATAACCTGATAACCTGATAACCCACCCCCAATGCTCCCCTGCACCCAGATCCCACGTTTTAACCTTTTAACGTTCTAACGTTCTAACGATTCCACGACACGCCATGCCCTCCCTCTTCGATTCTCGCGCGAAACTCTTGATTGGCGTTGTGCATCTGCGGCCCTTGCCGGGCTCGCCGCGCTGGCTGGGAGATTTGGATGCGGTGATACGGTTTGCGGTGGAGGATGCGCAGGCGTATGAGCGGGGCGGAGCCCACGCCCTGTTTCTCGAGAACTTCGGCGATGTGCCCTTCACCAAAGGCGCCGTCGGCCCGGAAACGGTCGCCGCCATGGCCGCCGCCGGCCGGGCGGTGCGCGCCGCGGTGAAGCTGCCGCTGGGATTCAACGTGCTGCGCAACGACGCCCGCGCCGCGCTGGCTTTGTGCGCCGCCTGCCACGGTGAGTTCATACGCGTCAACGTCCACACCGGCGCGATGCTGACCGACCAGGGGCTTATCGAAGGCAATGCCTTCGAGACGCTGCGCTATCGGCGCCAGATCTGTCCGCCCGCGCGGATCCTTGCCGACGTCCATGTCAAACACGCCGTGCCGCTGGGCCAGTGGGACATCGGCATCTCGGCCCGGGACGCGCTCGAACGCGGGCTGGCCGATGCGCTCATCATTTCGGGCACCGGCACCGGTGTCGCCGCCGACCGCGCGGACCTGGAACGGGTGCGCGCGGCCTGTCCGGAGGCGAAGATCCTGCTGGGCAGCGGCGTGGCCCTGGCCAATGTGGAGGATTACCTGTCGCTGGCCGACGGCTGCATCGTCGGCAGTTCCCTCAAGCGCTGCGGCAAGCTGTACAACCCGGTGGACCCCCGCCGCGTTGCCGCCCTGGCCAAGGCGCTTGCCGGCTGACGGACGTGGAGCGTGGAGCGTCAGAGCTTAAAGCGCGGGAGCGAACGACCGTAGGCACGCTCCACGCTCCTCACGCTCTACGTCCCAAAAAAAGCGCGCCACATCGCCTTCAGGTTCCGCGAAGGATAGCGGGCGGTAAAACGTTTCAAGGCCAAAGGCGACGCGCCCGGAAGGTTGATGCCCGATTGCGTGGTGCAGGCGGTTTTGTAGCCCGCGGCCGCGACCCGATCGCGCACCGGCTCGTTCCAGTCGCCATAGGGATAGCAAAAATGCTCGATAGGAATGCCAAAGCGGTCTTCGAGGCTCTTCTTGCTGGCGCCGATTTCCTCGGCGGCCGCGGCCGGGGAGAGCTGGGTCAGGCGGGGATGGGTGCGCGTATGCGAGCCGATCTCCTGGCCGGCCGCCAGCCATTCGCGGACTTGGCCCTCGTCCATCAATCTCTCGACAACGTCCCCCGCGCGCTGCTGCCATTCGTTGGTCTTGCCCAGCAGATCGGAAACCAGGAAGAGGACCCCGCTAAACCGTCGCTCTTGCAGCCGCGGCAAGGCATGCTCGAACACGTCGAGGAAAGCATCGTCGAAGGTCAAAAAGACCTGTCGCCGCGCGCCGTCGCCGGACGGCCCGGAGAGGATGCGGTCGAACCTGGGTGTGGAAAAGCCCGCTTCCGCCAGCTCGCCGATTTGCCGGCTGAAGAGTTTAGGGCTCAGATAGAGGCCTTTGAGGCGGGCGCCGGGCCGGCGCGGGCCCACATGATGATAGGTCAGCACCGGCGCGCCGGTCAGGAACGTTTCCCGGAACGGGGCCAGGGCCGAGTAATAGGCGGGCAAACGCATGGAAAGGGCGGGGGAACTTTCTCGTTCCAGAATGGAGTGTCGAAAACTCCCGCTCGCTTATGGCTGCGGCCTTCGCCATCGACGGACGCCGATCTTCATAGGTCGATTGTCAGCTTTTGGATCGGATATTGGCAATCAAATTCCCCTCAGCCGCCTCCCAACGGCCGCAGCCCAGTTTATGCCAACCCCTCCCATTAGCACCTCGTTTCAACGAGGCCCGGAAAATGCTAGGAATCAAAGCACCGATAAGAAATGAACACAGTCCAAAACGGAAAAGGCGACCGGGCGAGAAACAACTGGGGAGAGGGTTGGTATGCGGGTTTTGCGGCGATCCACTGGGACCGCAAGGGCCAGGAGCGTGAGGATGCTCCCGAGAAAGACTCGTCCGGGCGGGGTGCAAATCCTGCACCCGGACCGGCTTCCTTGTGCAAAAATTCGCGCCTCTCCGGTCCGGCTGGCCCTGCCGGCGGCCGCGGCTTGGTTTCTCGCCCGTGACGCCAGTTCGCGGTTTTTGAGCATCGCGAAATCAGGCGCTCGGCCAAGGAGCCCGCGCTGCCGGAACGGGCTCCTGATATTCCAGAATATTAACCCTTCGACGGGTATTTGACTTTACCCTCCACCGGGCCGATGATTCGTGACTGTTATGAACACTATCGCGCCAAGTGTTGATATTCGCATTCTATCGCCTGCACCGTCTTTAGCCAATCCGCAACCCGCCATGCCCGCCCTCGAAATTGCAACCAACATCGAATCCGTCCTCCAGGAGAACCGCATCTTCCGGCCTCCCAAGGAATTCGCCCAGCGCGCCCATATCAAGTCGCTGGCCGAATACCGCCGGCTCTATGATGAGTCGATCCGCTCGCCTGAAAAATTCTGGGCCAGGCAGGCCAAGGAAGAGCTGGTCTGGTTCAAGCCGTGGACCAAGGTCCTGCAATGGCAGGAGCCTTTCGCCAAGTGGTTCGCCGGGGCGCAGCTTAACGTCAGCTTCAACTGCCTCGACCGTTTTCTGGGCACTCCCACCGCCAACAAAGCCGCCCTCATCTGGGAGGGCGAGCCGGCTGGCCCCGACAAGCCCGGCGAGGAGCGCACCCTCACCTACCAGCAGCTCCATCATGAAGTCTGCCGCTTCGCCAACGTGCTCAAGAAACACGGCCTCAAAAAAGGCGACCGCGTTCTCATCTACATGCCCATGGTCCCCGAAGCCGCCGTCGCCATGCTTGCTTGCGCCCGCATCGGCGCCGTCCACTCCGTCGTCTTCGGCGGCTTTAGCGCCCAGTCCGTCGCCGATCGCATCCACGATTCCCAGGCCAGGCTCGTGATCACCGCCGACGGCGGGTTCCGCCGCGGTGCGATCGTGCCGCTCAAACAGAGTGTCGATGAAGCGCTCACGTTGAAAGACGCCCAGGGTAAGCTGCTGGCCGGGTCGATTGAAAAGGTCATCGTCCTGCGCCGGGCGCGCAATGAAATCGCCCTTCACCCGGGCCGCGACCTCTGGTGGCATGACGAAATCGCGCTCGCCGACGCAAACTGCCCCGCCGAGAAGATGGACAGCGAGGCGCCGCTCTTCATCCTTTACACCAGCGGATCCACCGGCAAACCCAAGGGCATCCTCCACACGACCGGGGGCTACCTCCTTTACGCCAAGCTCACCTCCAAATACATCTTCGACCTGCGCGATGAGGACGTCTATTGGTGCACCGCCGACGTCGGCTGGGTCACCGGCCACAGCTATGTCGTCTATGGCCCCCTGGCCAACGGCGCCACCAGCTTCATGTACGAAGGCGCGCCCAATTTCCCCGAGCCCGACCGCTTCTGGCGGATCGTCGAGAAATACGGCGTCACCATCCTCTACACCGCCCCGACCGCCATCCGCGCCTTCATGAAATGGGGTGTCCAGTGGCCGCAAAAGCACGATTTAAGCTCGCTCCGCCTCCTGGGCACTGTCGGCGAACCGATCAACCCCGAAGCCTGGATGTGGTACCACGAGGTCATTGGCGGCAAGCGCTGCCCCATCGTCGATACCTGGTGGCAGACCGAGACCGGCGGCATTATGATTAGCCCGCTGCCGGGCGCCATCTCGACCAAGCCCGGCTCGGCCACCTTGCCGTTCTTCGGCGTGGTGCCCGAAGTGGTCGATGACAGCGGCAAACCGGTTCCGCGCCATTGCGGGGGCAAACTGGTCATCCGCAAACCATGGCCGGGCATGCTGCGCGGCCTTTGGGGCGACCCGGACCGCTACAAAAGTGTCTATTGGAGCGAAGTCGCAGGCAGCTACTTCACCGGCGACGGCAGCCGGCAGGACCACGACGGCTATTTCTGGATTGTGGGCCGCATCGACGACGTGCTGAACGTGGCCGGCCATCGCATTGGCACGGCGGAAGTGGAAAGCGCGCTGGTGAGCCACCAAAAAGTGGCCGAGGCCGCGGTGGTGGGCCGTCCCGATGCCATGAAAGGGCAGGCCCTGGTCGCCTTCGTGACCCTCAAGAGCGGCATCCAGGCCGACCCGGCTCTGCGCGAGGAGTTGCGCCAGCACGTCGCCAAAGAGATTGGACCGGTGGCCAAGCCCGACGACATCCGGTTCGCCGAGGCCCTGCCCAAGACCCGGTCGGGCAAGATCATGCGCCGCCTGCTCAAACAGATCGCCTCCGGCACCGAGATCCACGGCGACACCACGACCCTGGAAGACCTGGGCGTGCTGGCCAAACTCACCCACATCGAGGAATGAATCGCCGGAACAAATCGCTTGCACCGGTCTTGGGCGGCCTGTAACTTTCTGAGCCGTTTGGCAGCACCCATAGCTCAATTGGATAGAGCATCTGACTACGGATCAGAAGGTTATAGGTTCAACTCCTATTGGGTGCGCCATTTCCAATTGAAAAAACTCTTCGCTCTGGCGTTTGCCGGATATTTCACCGCCAGCTATTTTGCTGCTGCCGCCGAAACGAATTCGGTTTCGCGCCCCGGCGGGTTTCAGTTCGACCGGACCATCTCACGGCAGGTGTTGGAGAACTTCCTGTCGCGTTCGATCACGATGGAAGGATTGCTCAGTGGCCGGGGCAATCTCGACGATAACATCCGGATGCTCAAATCCATGGGAGCCAAGTATGCCGGACGCGCGCTTTGCCTTTGGAATGCGGAAAATGATTTCTCGAACAATCTTCGGATCGCCCGGGCTGCCGCTCCCAAAGTGCTGGCCGCCGATCCGGATATGGTTTTGGAAGCCTGCGTTTTTGAAACGGTCACCCTGAAAATTAATCAGGTCGCCATTCCCGATTGGGTGTTCGCCGCCTTCGGTTTGCCCGCGGAAAAGAGGAATTTCCGTTTTGACGACATCATTTATCCCGAAGGCCAGCGCCGCGCGATGGGACCCAATGCCCAAGTGCCGGACGAAAGCCGGATGGAAACGCAAATGTGGTTTTACTGCCAGGCGGTCTCCTACCTCGACCTCGGTTGCGAAGGAATCCATTTCGGGCAAGTGGAACTCATGAACAAAAATGATCCCGACAATGCCCGCTGGGCGCATCTGCTCGGCATGGTGCGGGATTATGCGGCCAGGCATGCGCGCCGGCACATGGTCATTTGTGACGGTCACGTCCCCACCGGCGGCCTCATGCATGACGGAAATCCGCTGCTGGATTTCAACGCGTTTCCACTGCGCATCATGGAGACGCCGGAAAAACCAAAGGAAGCGATTTTGAAACTCGGGTTTTCAGACGGTCTCTACCACAAGAGCAAAGGCGGCAAGACGATTAGCGGCTGGAGGTGTGATCACTTGCCTTACTTTGTGGAATTTGACAACTATGGCGTCAGTCCCCATCCGGGAGAGCCGAACACCAAAGGCGAATTCAACTGGGTCTGGGGCTATGATGAAATCACCTGGTTCGCACACCAGGGCGAGGAGTATCGTTCCAACTGGCTGCATTACGCCTGGAACTGGGTGCGTAACACCGACACCAACGGCTGGCTCGAAATGCCCGGGAGCCGGACCGCGAGGTCGCCGGATACCCGGTGGTATTTTGCCAACCATCCCAGTCCTGCGGTTCCCACCGGATTAGGCGATGAAGCGGCGATTCGCGCGGTTTGGGCGATGGACGCCGCGCAAGCGTCCGGGAAACCGCCCAGGTAGTTTGACGAATCCATCAATAACTTTTTGTCTTTGTGGGATTTAGCCCCCCAGGGTTCAGGATTGGACAGAAACTGCCCGATTGAGGCAATCTTGTGGCCGATGTTTCGTGTCATTTTCCATCTGGACATGGATGCGTTTTTCGCCTCGGTGGAACAACGGGACAACCCGGCGCTACGGGGCAAGCCGGTTATTGTCGGGGCGCCCCCGACTCAACGCGGAGTGGTCTGCGCGGCCAGCTATGAGGCCCGCAGGTTCGGCGTACGCTCGGCTATGCCCAGCGCCACAGCCGGGCGGCTCTGCCCCAGTGGCATGTTTGTCCGGCCCCGCATGGAACGGTATAAGGAGGAGTCGCGGCAGATTATGAAGCTGGTGGAGGAGACTGGGGGAATCATCGAGCGAATGTCCATCGACGAGGCGTACCTGGACCTGTCGGCCCTGTGCCAGGCGGGCGACCCGGACGCTTCCCTGCTCAAGTCTGCGCCCTTGGCCAGGCAGGTGAAGCAGCGGATTGTCTCGGAGCGGCGACTGACCGCCACCGTTGGCATCGCCGCCAACAAGCTTTTGGCCAAGATCGCCAGCGACCACCAAAAACCTGACGGCCTGACACTCATTGCGGAAAGCGAGAAGGTTGAGTTTCTGCGTCCGTTGCCCGTGCGCGCCCTCTATGGCGTTGGCAAGGTGACGGAGCAGGTGTTGCACGGGGCCGGAGTGGAAACGGTAGGTGACCTTCAGAATTACCCCGGCGACCTGCGGGCGCTGGTCGGTTCCTTCGGCCCGAAATTGAGGGAGTTTGCCTTCGGCCAGGACGACCGTCCGCTGGAATTGGGAAACGATGTTAAGAGCATTAGCGGCGAGGAGACGTTTCTGAAGGACACCGATGACCGCAAGGTGCTTCGGGCCTGTCTGCGGACACAGGCGGAGGATATTTCGGCTTCGCTCAAACACCGCCGGCTGGCCGCCCACACGGTGCAGGTGAAGGTGCGTTATGGCGACTTCACCACTCTGACCCGCCAGATCACGGTGGAAGACCCGCTCACCGAGGCCAATGAAATCTACCGGCTGGGTTGCTTCCTCCTGGGCCGGGAGAAACTGGTATCCCGGCCCTTGCGGCTGCTTGGATTGGGAGTGACCAGCCTGCGCGAGCCCAATGGGCGGCAATTGGTGTTGCTGCAATAACGTGGCACCACAGAACCGGACATCACATCATCCCGTTTGCCGCCATACGCATCGGACTGTCCAAGCCGGCCTTTTCGCCTTGTTGCTTGGGCGGCGGTAAAGTATAGTAAAGCCATGAAACTGCTGGAGCGGATTACGGTGGAACCAGGCAAGTGCGGCGGGCAGCCGTGCATCCGCGGCAAACGGATGCGCGTCACCGATATTCTTGACCTCTTGAGTCACGGCGCGAGTCACGAGGAGATTTTGGCGGATTATTCTTTTCTTGAGCCCGAAGACATCCTGGCGGCAATCGCTTACGCTTCGCGGTTAACGGATCACGTCGTGCTCACGAGCACGTGAAGTTCCTGGTGGACAACCAGCTTCCGGAAGCCCTTGCTCGCTTCTTGAACGCCAGTGGACATGAGTCCGGCCATGTCCTCGGCCTGAAACTCGACGAAGCATCCGACCTCGAAATCTGGAACTATGCGGCTACCAGCAACTGGATCGTTGTGAGCAAGGACGAGGATTTTCTTCATCTTGCCAACCGGCCAGGCGACACAGGGAAACTGCTTTGGGTGCGAATCGGCAACTGCCGAAAACAGACGTTGTTGCGAGCTTTCGAGAGGGAGTTGCCAGGAGTTGTCCGAGCTTTTGAGGAGGGTTTTCGGGTGGTGGAAATTCGCTAGCGAATGTGCTCCTGCGATTGAACGCCGCCTGCCGTTCTTGGAGCAAACCGCGGAAGACGGCCGTTGAATGACTACGGATTGGAAGGTTTCAAGTTCAACTCCTGGTGTTTGCGCCATCCATTCTCAAGGACTTGCGCCCAAAGGCCTGTTCCGATAGGGCCTGCCACACCCTGAATCCGGAGGGACGAGTTCCGCAAGTCCCCAAGGTTTGGGCCTCGCAAAGCTCGGCCCTCCGGAAGAGAGTCTGCCCTATTGGGATAGGCTCCAAGCCAAGTCCGTGTCCGATGTCAGGAGATTCCCTGACGTGAAAAGTGCCATTCTCCCGACTACCGCCAAACCGAGTTTGGCTCTAATTGTAAGGAAGGTATAGCTTGGAAGATTAGCACGGCAATAACGGACTGGAATGTCCTGGCACAATCAGGAGATATTATGCATAGCACGCTTGGAAGTGGGACTTTGCTCTTGGATGCGAAACCATCGTTGCAGGCTGCGGCCCCTGCCCCCCGGACGGAAACGGCGGGCGGCATGCGGTTTGATGGTTATGACCCGGGGGAGTTTTACGATGAGATGTTCGCGCGGCCCGGCGAGCCGCGCGCGGTTGCCCGCCAACTGCTCTCGAGCATCGGATCCCTGCCGGAGGGAGACATGCTTGAGCGCCAGCAGGCCGCCGAGCAGGAACTTCTCCGGATGGGCATTACCTTCAATGTGTATGGCGAGCAGGCCGGAGTGGAAAAGATCTTTCCCTTCGACATCGTGCCCAGGATCGTGGGGGCCGCCGAGTGGGAGGTGATCGAGCGCGGGCTTAAGCAGCGCATCCAGGCCCTCAACTTGTTTATCGACGATGTTTACCATGAGCAAAGGATTCTTAAGGACAGGATTATTCCCGCCGAAATCATTCGCTCCGCCAGGTCCTTTCGGGAGCAGTGCGTGGGGTGGAGCCCTCCGCGCGGCATCTGGTGCCACATCACCGGGACCGACCTGGTAAGGCATGAGGATGGGCGGTTCTATGTGTTGGAAGACAACCTGCGCTGCCCCTCCGGCGTCTCCTACGTGCTTGAGAACCGGCGCGTGATGAAGAGCCTGTTCCCGAGAATCTTCTCCCGCACCCATATTCGGCCGGTCTCGAACTATCCAGCCTGTTTGCGCGGCATGCTGGAGTATCTGGCCCGGGATGAGGCGTCGGAGCCCCGCGTGGTCCTGCTCACGCCAGGGCTCCACAACTCCGCCTATTTCGAGCATTCCTTCCTGGCCCAACAGATGGGGATCCAACTGGTGGAAGGGCGGGACCTGCTGGTCCAGGACGGCGTGGTGCTCATGCGGACGACCGAAGGCTTCGAACGGGTGGACGTTATCTACCGTCGGATCGATGACGACTTCCTCGATCCGAAATGCTTCCGGCAGGATTCAATGCTGGGCGTGCCCGGCCTGATGGAGGCCTGCAAGGCGGGGAAGGTGGCCCTGGCCAACGCGCCCGGAACCGGCATAGCGGATGACAAGGTGATCTACGCGTATGTGCCGCGGATGATTCAATACTACCTCGGCGAGGATACGATCCTGCCTAACGTGCCTACGCGCATTTGTGCGGAAAAATCCGATTTGCAGTATGTCCTGGAACACCTGGACGAGCTGGTGGTCAAAGCCGCCAATGAATCGGGCGGGTATGGAATGCTGGTGGGCCCCCATTCAACTCAAAAGGAACGCGCTCAGTTCGCCGAGAAAATCAAAGCCAACCCGAGGAACTATATCGCCCAGCCGACCTTGGCGCTTTCCCGGGTGCCGACCATCGTCGGCGACCATTTTGAAGGCCGTCACGTGGATTTAAGGCCTTATATTCTTTATGGCCGGGACATCTTTGTCCTGCCCGGCGGGCTGACCCGTGTGGCGCTGAAGAAAGGCTCGCTGGTGGTCAATTCCTCCCAGGGCGGCGGGAGCAAGGATACGTGGGTCTTAGCGGATTCTCCCCCCGGCGCCCCACAACCGGCGCCCTTGGCCCCTGCCATGGAAAAGGAGGTTCTATGTTAAGCCGTGTCGCCGACTCCATTTATTGGTTGAGCCGCTATGTCGAGCGCGCGGAGAATGTCGCGCGGTTCATTGATGTGAATTTGCAGTTGTTCCTGGACGCTCCTCCCGGCCAGGAGCAGCAGTGGCAGCCGCTCGTCAACGCCACCGGCGACCAGGAGGACTTTGCCAGCCGCTACGGCTCCCCAACCGAGGAGAACGTCCTGACCTTCCTCACGTTCGATCTGAAGAATGCCAATTCAATTTTCTCCTGTTTGCAGGCCGCCCGCGAAAACGCGCGCGCGGTGCGGGAAGTGATTTCGTCCAGCATGTGGCAGCAGCTCAACACGTTCTATCTCATGGTTAAATCCGCCGCAACCCGGCCGATCGACCTGGAGGTGGCCGGCGACTTTTTCAACGAAGTCAAAGTCGCCAGCCATCTTTTCACCGGCATCACCGACGCCACAATGACCCACGGCACGGGCTGGCATTTCTCGCAAATCGGGCGGATGCTCGAGCGGGCCGACAAGACCTCGCGCATTCTGGACATGAAGTTCTATATCCTGCTCCGGTCGCCTGAGGACGTGGGCACCCCCTTTGATCACCTGCAATGGGGAGCGGTGCTGCGTTCCGCCTCGGCGTTTGAAATGTATTGCAAACGGTACGCCAGGGTATTGCCCCGCGAAGTGATCGAGTTTCTCATGCTGGACCGCGAGTTCCCGCGTTCCGTCCAGTTCTGCCTGCGCTCGGCGCGCGACTCGCTGCACGAGGTCTCGTGCACCAACCGCGGTTCGTCCTTCGGTGAACCGGAGAGATGGCTGGGCCGGCTCTGCACGGATCTCACCTTCGCTACCGTCGACGACATCATCCGGCGCGGACTCCATGAGTACGTGGACCAGCTTCAGCGGAAACTGAACCTGGCCGGCGACGCCATTCAGGAGCGGTTCTTTGCGTCGGCCCCATCAGCGCAAAAGCATCCGGACGCGGTGATCGCGGCGGGCGGGCAATAATTAAGCCCCGGCCGGCGTGCGCCAACCTGGGCCGTAACCCATAACAGCAACCAAGACAACAACCATAACAAGCTTGATACCAAGTTCCTTCCCATATTTATGAACCCGACTCTTATTCCTAACGCTCGACCCCAAGGCGCCGCCACCATTTTGGCACGGCTTGCCGAGCCCCACGGCTACCGATTCGACGGCGACAACGTCCATCTTCACGCCAGGCTCACCGCTTCGAACCCCGCGGCCTATCAGCAGCCCTGGGCGCTCCAGCTCTGGGCTTGTCCATCAGCGCCGGCCTCCATGCGAGACCTCGCGGGGCACCTGGTTGCCGAGGCGGCCTTGCCGCCCATGAGCGAAGTGGCCGATGAGACAGAGCACATCCAGATGACCACCTTCGCTCACGTCCCCGCCGGGGGAGCCGATTACGTTATGGTGCTCGTGCTGGCAAGGCGCCGGTCAGCCCGGTTCGACGAAGCGCATGACCTTGCGGTTTACCCGCAATCCCAGCGATTCCTCCTGCCGAAAATGCGTGGAGAGGTCGGATTCCGAATCGATGGGGATCGGGTCTGCCTCTCGGTTGAACACATCGAGAACCCCCGCGACCCCGGCAATTGCAGCGGCACCTTGGCCCTTGAGCTGTGGGCGCTTCCCGCGCCGTACCAAGGCGGCGACGACTTCCAGGGCGCGCCATTGGCCCGGGCGGTCATCGGCTCCTTGAACGGCCAGAACGAATCCACGGTGAACTCCTTTGATCTACCCTTTGCTCGTCCGCCCGCCGGGCAGTGGCATTTGGTGCTCATGTTGCGGGAATGGACGGCGCTGGGCTACAGGACCCGGGATTTCACCAATTTCCCTACGCCGGTGAGCTACGACTCTCCTGTGGCGAGCGCGCCGCCAGAGACCAAAGCGGAGTCACCGACTAAACCTCAGCCGGCTCAGCCGCCGGCACCGGCAAAACTGCTGACATTGGGATCGCGCCCGGAGAGCGCAACGTCTCCGGTTTCTCCCAGGACGCCGGCGGCGGCCGCGACCCGCCCCGCCGCCGCCCCGAGTGCGCCGATACCGCCGGCAGTAGCGAAAGTCGTAGCCAAACCTGCCGCACTCATTCCGGTCAATACCGCCTCCGAAGCAGACCTGGCTACCATCGATGGGCTATCGCCCCAGCTTGCCCGAGCCATCATCAAGAAGCGGCCTTTTGCTTCCGTGGAAGACCTGCGGCGAGTCAAAGGCATCGCCCCCAAGCTCCTGGCCGCTCTCCGTTCCCGGCTCAGAATCTAAGGACAACAACCCCGGCATTCTCAACAAAACCGCTTTTCCATTTCGGAACCCCCTTTGAGTTGATCTGAGGGAAGACCGTTGGAGCCAGCGTAGGTCGACGGTGTCGGCCTACGCTGGGTTGGTTGATTTGGTCCCCTCAGGATTGGGCTTTCGACGGACTTTCTCGGGCTTCGGCTGCGCGCATTTCCCAGGGCAGAAGCCGCCGAGCGTACCAGGAGCATGCCGGACTGAGCGTGCCAAACCAGGATCCGGGCCGCAACCGCCAACGATTCTCGAGAGGCGAGGCTTTCACCTGATCTGCGGGAGCTTGCCGCAGGCGGGTGTTATCATTAGCTTGAAGCGCGCATGACTTCAGGGGAACGGGAGCAAGCATTCGGGCGCTGATCCGGCGCCCGGGCTTTTCGCGACCTTGTCACAGCCGCGCAAATGAAGAACACGCTCGATGAATGCAAGACAACTGACGCGCCGTGATTTTATGAAAAAAGGGATGATCTCCGCCGCCGCGTTGAACGTTGCCGGAACGGCCTCGCTGAGCTTCGGCCAGCCTAAGCCCACCGGAGGCAACCCGCTGCCCCGCTGGAGAGGATTCAACCTTACCGATTTCAATTCCCCCAACCCTTTCCCCTCTCAAAACCAAACCACCGATCAGGAGTTCCAGTGGATCGTGGACTGGGGTTTTGACTTTGTCCGCCTGCCCTTGTCCTATCCGCGGTATGTTGATTTCGACCGCTCGCGGCACATTAGCCCGGCGGAAGTGTGCAACATCAATGAGCGGGAGGCGGACCGGATTGAAGCCTTTGTGCGCCGGGCCCAGGGCCACGGCCTGCACGTCAGCCTGAACCTGCACCGCGCGCCCGGCTACTGCATCAACGCCGGCTTTTACGAGCCGTATGATCTTTGGAAGTCCAAAGAAGCCCAGGACGCATTCTTCTTCCATTGGGGCATGTGGGCCAAGCGGTTCAAGGACGTCCCGGCTTCGAAGATCAGCTTCGATCTGTTGAACGAGCCCTGCCTGCGCTCGGACATGAATGATCAGCACGCCACCAGCAGCACCATCCCCGGCGAGCTTTACCGCGCTGTGGCCAAAGGTGCAACCGATGCGATCCGGGCGGCCAACCCCGAACGGTTGGTCATCGCGGACGGCAATCAAGTCGGCAATCTTGTGACCCCGGAGCTCAAGGACTTGAACATCGCCCAGAGCTGCCGCGGATACTTTCCCGGCTATATCTCCCATTACAAAGCGCCATGGGCGAACAAAGACCCGGAGCACGGGCCAACGCCGGTCTGGCCGGGCACGATGAACGGCGAACAGTTCGGCAAAGCGCGACTGGAAACCTATTACAAGGCGTGGATTGAGCTGGCAAAAAGCGGCACCGGCGTCCATTGCGGCGAATGCGGTTGCTGGAACAAGACGCCGCACGCCGTGGTGCTGGCCTGGTTCCAGGACGTGCTCGATGTTCTTACCAGCAATGAGATTGGGTATGCCTTATGGAACTTCCGAGGCGACTTCGGTATTTTGGATTCGCGGCGCGAGGACGTGGAATACCAGGACTGGCACGGCCATAAGCTGGACGCGAAACTGCTGGACCTTTTGAAGAAGTACTAAACAGGAAGACCAGCCTCATCCATTCGCCCCAGCCGCGGGGTTTGGCTGCGGAAGGGGGACTAGTACGCAAGTATGCGTACAGACAACCTGCCGCCAACCCGCCTACTATCGTCTGTTCGATAAATGGTTTCGTTGGCCATGGCACGGTGCGGTGGGGGCCGTTTCGGGATATGCATACGCGAGTGCCGCTTCAGGCGGCACCGGGTTTACGCAAACCTGGTTCCTTGCGCGCGGCCCCGAGCGTAAAGGGCGTCGGTAGCGGTGAATCAGCCGGGGCGAACGTTATGGCCGCCCCGGCTTTCAGGTTCACCCTGCCGGCGCCTGCTCTCTTTGAAGGGGCATTTGAGCGCCGGTCAAGGCTGGGCGTAAACCCGGTAGAACTTGAACTGGTTTGTTCCCAGGGGATCGAAGACCGATATCGAGCTGCCGGTGCCGGGAAAGCTCACCCCGAAGTCAGTCCAGGCGTTGGTTTGACCCAGCGTCGAGGCCCGTTGCAATCCGTAGGTCACGTAGCTCGCGGACGGCCAGCTTACCTGCCAGCCGGGCTGGACGGTTACGGCGAGGACATTTGTCGCCCCGGGAGCGCTGGTGGTGAGCAGCACATCGTCGATCAAGGACGCCCCGGACCAGCCATTGCCTGCGCCGGTCGTGCAGTTGAAATTGATCCGGGCCCCAGCCGCGTTCGAGGGCGCCACCAGGTTCGGCACGATGACCTGGCTCCAGTACCCGCTGCCCCCGATGAAATTGGCGCTGGTGGAACTGATGACGGAATTCGAGGCGTTGAGCCAGGAAAGGGCGTATCCCTGGACGAAGCCCGAGCCGTTGAGGAGCTGTTGAGCCCAGAACGAGAAGGTGTAAGAGAGGCCGGGAACCACCGCGGGTGCTCCTTGCGTCTGCTCGTCCTGCTGGAACTGGATGCCGCCGGTGGCTTTGTTGGTGTTGGCCAGCAGCATGGACCACGAGCCGGAGTGCGAGTTGGTATTGACCCGATACGGCGGCTCAGCGCCGTATGACGTCCAGTTGGAGGCGACGGAACCGGTGCCGATCTCAAATCCGCCGTTGGCCACGTTGGTGGCGACATACGTCGTGTATTGCAGCGCGCGATAAGCCCGCTCGCCGCTGATGCCGAGCGGATCAAAGATAGTGTTGGTCGCGCCCGTGCCGGCTATCACACCGGTCAGGTTATTCCAGACCGAGCCGCCGGCAACCGGCAGAGTGGTCCACTGGATTTGATAATTGTTGCCCGCCGTGGTTGGCCAGCTCAGTTCCGTGTTGCGAGCCAACGTGGGTTCGAAGGAGCCGGCCACCGGGCTGGCATGGACCGTCAGCGCGCCCGGAGCCGCGCTCAGCGTGCTCATCGCGGTTCCGTTGCTGTAAATCGTCGCGGTTTGGGCCGTTGCGGCGGGGTTGAAAACGAGGAACGTTCGCGCGCCTGTCGCCGCGTTGTAATAAACCTGGCTGGTCGGAACGCTGGTATAATAGTTGGTGTCCTGCTCGCCCAACGCACGCAGCGTATGGATGAGGTAGTAGCTGATTCCGGAATAGGTGCCGTCGCCGGTGATCGGTCCATTTGTGGCATAGCTGGCCGCAAACAAAGCGGCGGGGTCGTCGGGATTAAACATGGCCTCCCAAGCCAGGACATAGTTCCCCGGATAGGCGCCCAAATCCTGCGCCGTGGAGGTGGAGATGTTGGCCTGTTCGCTCCAGTTGGGGTTCGAGAAGCCGGGCGGTTGCTGGCCGGCGGCGAGGTTCGTATTGGCGCTCCAAACATAACCGTTGTACATCGCCCACGTGCCGCTGTTATAGGCCACCGAATTGCTCCACTCAGGCTGCCAGGTGAGGCGGTCGTTCCAAAGATTCGAGTATTGCACAAAGGCATAGGCCTTGTTGCGAACCAGGTAGTTGTTCCAATGGTTTTGGGGCACCATCTGAATGCAGTACACCCAGGCCGGATCGCCGTCGAAATAGGTGGCATAGGCCAGCGAACCCGCCCCCAGAATGCCGTTCATGCATTTGCCGTAGGTGGGCGGGAAGTTGGTCTGGTACATGTCCTGCCAGTATTCATTGACCGCCGCGGATTCCATCGCATAGCCCATTGCCCCGGCGGCCGTCATCGAGTCGTCGCCCAGCGCGTTGCCCATCAGAAAGATCCCGACCCACGAGTTCATCGCCTCGGAGGATGACTCCTGGTTTTCCCCGCCTCCGCTGCTCGAGCCGCCGGCCCAGGAATGGCCTTCCCAGATGTCGAAGGTCCGGAAGAAGGGAAAGTTCGTGTCGCTCCGGTCCCAGTTGGCGTATTCCTTGGCCACCAGGGTGGCCATCGGCCCGTATTGGCTTAGCCAGGCCGGATCCGTCAGGCCGGTCAAGGCGGTTCCCACCATGAAATACCCGTAATGGAAATGGTTGTCATTGAACCCTTGGGAGCCGTAGCTGACGTCAAATCCAATGAGCGCCGGCCAGTTGGAATAGAGCGCGAAGAAATGGTTGGGCTCTCCCGGCGTGTAGGTGTACCAATCCGCAAACCTGGCTTCGATGGCGGTTTGGAGCTGCGTCTCGATGGAGGTGAGTCCCATTTGCTGGGCGAATGTCATGTATTGGGCGGTGACTCCAAAGTCCTTTCCGGCGCCGTAAGTTTCGTCGCCGTTCGGATGTCCCGCGTTGGCGAAGTTTTGGACGTAGGTTTGCATCCAGCTCTGGACGTAGTCGTTGGCCAGGCCGTTGGTGTGCGGCGCGGGCAGCTCCGGCGCAATGCCGTGAAAGGCGTAGTTGACCTGAAACTGGGTCCCCGGCGCCACTTTCATGACTCCCCGAGGCGTCAAATAGGTGTACGGCTTGAACGCCAGGTTGTTCTGCGTCGTGCGATAGTGATGCGGCAGCCACCCTTGCAGCGTGTTGGTCTGGCCGTTTTTCAGCGGCGTGGTGGTCAGCGTCCAGGTGCTGTCAACCTGGCCGTTCACGCGGTCATACGCCCATTCCATATCGGTGTTGGTCACCTCCGCGTAGGCGTACTGGGCGAATTCGCCCAGGTTGGTGTGCGCCGGCAGCAAGCCATACACCAGGTAATTGTTCGTTGCCGACAACTGCGCGGTCAGTATCGTGCCCGTCACTGTGAAGGCCGTGTTGTCCGGCGCAAACACGCCGAAGCTGCATCCCTGGTAGTCAAAGGAAAAGGCGGCCGTCGTGAAGGTGTTGCTGTTGGCCAGCGAAATCGTGTGGCCATTCGTGTCATAAACGGTCGTGGTGCCGATATTGATGGCGGGACTCACCCCCTGGTAAGTCGTCCAGACAAACGGGACGCCGCGCGCCATGGTGATGTCGATGCGCCGGCCCGAGGTGTCCGGCAGCCCGAATTGAAAACCCCAGTCGCTCCAGCCCGTCACCTCGGATTGGGCCGCCGTATAGGTGCTTGTATAGCGCGTGCTGGGATCGCTCCCGTTGTCCGTGGCCACAATCCACGAGCACATCACGTGGCCCCAGCCGCCGCCGGTTGTATCCACGATCTCGATCTTGGCCGTCTGGTTCGAGTAGGCCGAAACGTCCCAGGTGCTCCAGTTCAACTGGCCCGAATCCTGGCCCGCCGCGCGGAAGACCACCTGGTTGCTGATGACCAGCCAGACGGCATCGTTGGTCAAATCCTTGCCGCCGCCCGTCAGGAGTTGAATGTAGTGCTTCTGGATGACGAAGTACGGCGACGTCAAAGTGCCTTCGGGGGCGTCGCTGCCCCGATACGTATTCACGCAAGCCGCGCCCAGAAAACCGGTCACTGGCGGGCTTTGACCCGACCACGAGCCGCCGAGGATGGGCCCCGTTCCGAAGGCCGTTCCCGTGACCGCCCAACCGGCTGGATAGGTGGTCTCGTCGAAATCCGCGATGAGGATGTCGTTGGAGCCCACGGCCAGCGGGATGGCGCCGGTGATCGGCAACGCCGGTCCGGTGTTAAACCCTCCGGCGGGCGGCGTGCCGGTGCTCCATGCATTCGGGAAATACAGGTTAAAGCCCGCTGAATTGGGCGCCAGCATCGCGGGAAAGGCCCAAAGCTGGCCGCCGAAGGGATCCTGCGTGACCACGCTGGCCGGCGTGTTGGTGGCGTTATAGCTCCAGCCACGAATCCCCATCAAGGTGTCGGTCCACCACTTGTTGCTGGGGATCGGCCGGTTCGTCAGCGACGGACTCAGATGAAGGTTGGTATATAAATCGATCATCTGCTGCGCTCCGGGCGCGTAATACTCATCGGACTGCTGGTCGAACGATGGCACAAACGAGGCGTAGGATCCGCCGCCAACGGGGACGGCCACCTGGGCGCGCAGTCCGGGACCAGCGAGGAGCAGGCAGGTCGCCGCCACTACTGCCTTCAAAACAGGAAATCGTTCAGAAACTTTCATGGTGTCGAGAGGTTAAAATGCTGATTCGGAGGGAAAAGCGATGGTGGCAGTCGTTAATCGGGAAAGCGTACGTCGTATGTCAATCTGAGTGGCGAAGACCCTATCGTGAATCCGCGTGACAAACAAGTTCGTTCTTGTACGGAGAGTTTGTCCCCCCATCCGGCATGTTTTTCGGACAAAGTCCGACGGATTGCGGCGTGCGTATAATGTTGAGGGGAAGGCATTTGAATTTGTCGGCGTGGCCGGGGTGAGCGAGGTGAGCGGGGGTGTTTCGGGATAAACCGGACAAACTCCGGAGGGGCTCCAGCGTTGGCAACGTGCTGAGCGCCAGTGAGTTGAGGCTGGCAGTGCCCGGGAAATGGTGTCTACAGAACTTGGCATGATCCGCGGGATGCGTGGTGTAAGGTGCTGATCGAAAGGCTTTTGGCGTTGGCAGGACGAGCGGGGAGGTTGTCGGTTTTTCGGACAAGCTGCGGTGACCGCGAAAAGCAAAAAGACACGAACCAGTTGGGCAGCCAAACTGAATTTGACCGCTAATCTGCGCTGATGGGACGCTGATTCAAACGGAGAACGCGGAAACAGAAGCAAACCAAGGTAACGAGGACCGTCGTGCCCAGGAATTGTATTCATATGCGGAATCTTCCAACGGGCGCGTTCGGGTACTGCCCGCTCGCTGGACGCGCCGGTGGGCCGTAGCGCAGGTTTCCAAACCTGCGCTACGGGGGTACTGCCGGGATGCGCCGGATTCTCCGGCAAGTGGAAGGAATGGGACGTGGGCAAGAGGGCAGGGCAAAGCGGCGGGGCGCCGCTTCCACTTTGGTCCAGGCCGAACAGGAGGGCACGGAGGGAACAGAGGAGTTTGAGCAGCAGTTGTCTCACGGCAAAGGGCCTATCCCGACAGGCGGGCTTGTCACCGGAGGGCCAAGCTCTGCGAGACCCAAATAATGGGGACCCCCGCCTTCGCGGGGCTCCGGCGCGGCAAGCGCGGGAGCTTCCGCCTCCGCCGGGCTGCGGCGCGACGAGCGTCCCTCCGGTGTCTTGGCCACTGCATTGCCCTATCGGGAAAGGGCCAAGGCGTTTGGAGAGCCAGGGGAGGCTTCCTCCTCCGCCAAGCCTACGGAGGACAGGACGGAGGACAGGACGGCGCTTTGCGCTCGTCTGATTCATGGTTTCGAGATGGGGATTATTGGTTGGCAAGAAGAAGAATATTTTGCCATTTATGCCGTCCTTAGGTTGGCACAGGTTGGCACAGGTTGGCGGGAAGTTGGCGATGGGTTGGCATACTGTGACGGCGCCCAATGACCCCTAGCCACTGAAGGGAAGGACAAATCCCCCTCACCCCACCCTCTCCCAAATGGAGAGGGCAGGTGCCGCCAAGGGACCGCTGGGGCAAAGTCAACGCGGAATTTGACAGTTTTCTCGGGCATTTTGCGTAAGTGGTTTGGCGGCAACGGTCGGTGGTGTGTTTTTTTCAAATTTGGTATGGAAATGGTAAAGAAAATGTCAAATTTTGAGGTGACGATGGGTTGATGCGTTGGAACGTGAAACGTGACCCGCCTTCGCTCGGATGCTCCCGCCTCCGCTCTGATGCTTCGGCGCGGCAAGTCGGCGCGGCAAGTCGGCGCGGCGAGACGTTAGAGCGTTAGAACGTGGGGAGCGAGGCGTGATGGGCGGCGGCAAGCCGGCGGGGCAAGCTATGTCAATGGGGAATTGCACCATTTTTCGGATCGGATTTTGCAAGTGGCTGTGGGACAGGGGGTAATGAAATGCATTTTCGAAAATCGGTGAAGAAACGGTGCAGGAATGGTGCAATTCTGCGGTGGCATTCCTGAAGGCACGTGGAACGTGAAACGTGATGCGTGACCGGAAACGTTAGAAGGTGGGGTGTTGGATGCAGCGCGTAAGGCGTAAAACGTAAAACGTAATGGGGAAAGGGCTGCGCGCCGGGTCCCAGGCGACGACGGCTTCTCTCAGGCGCGCGAATTGGCTCGCGTGTTTTGTGCGGCTTTCCGGCCCATTTGGCTGTGGTAGCCATAATACAACACTGCATATATACCATTATGAATCCCTTGTCAAGAGGGGGGCGTGCTTTTTTTTGGAAATCTTTTGACAGGATTAACGGGGTTAACGGGATTCCGGACGAAACGTGGCAAGCCGTTGACGAACAATTTCTCTGACCCGTTTAAGAGTTCGACTACAGAAGGACGCGAAGGTAACGAAGGGGGAGGGGAATCGCCACGGAAACCCGCCTCCGCCGAGGCTTCCACCTCCGCCGAGCCTACGGTGGACAGGACGGCGGGCAGCGGCACGAGAAGACACAACCCCCCCTTGAGAACTCGTGAAGGCGCAGGTTTGACTGGCGAAGGGGTCCGGCTCTGCAAACGAAGCCGCCGGGTCGAGCCGGTCCCAGCACGGCTGGTGCAAAGCGACCAGGCTACCGCGTTTCGCTTTTCCCTTGAATCCGTCCTGCCTTGACTTAGTATCGGTCAAGGCAAAGCACCAAAGCACCATGGCGCAAGGAACACGAGCAAACTCAAAGGGTGGGAACGGCAACGGCACGGCTCTCGGCTTCGAGGCCACGCTGTGGGCCACCGCGGATAAGCTGCGCGGGAACCTGGACGCGGCGGAGTACAAGCACGTGGTCCTGGGGCTGATCTTCCTCAAATACATCTCCGATGCCTTCGAGGAGCGCCACGCCGCCGTGCGCGACGCGCTGCTGCCTAAGCTGCTGTCGGGCGAGGTGCGGGTGCCGAACCCACACTGAAAGCGGATGCGAGCCAACAAGACGAACAAGGAAGAGAAGGCCGGGGGCGCTATGACCAAGGATAACGCCGCACAGGGGCCGAAATACCCTAAACCGAAGGTCCTGGCGATTAATGTCGAGGGTGAGGCTGTTGAGAGTCTTCAGAATGCTGGGTGGAATGTCGCTGCGGGTAATTGCGGTCGCCCATACCGCGTCGCGAAGGGCGGCAATTTCCAGCCAGTGATTGGTAGAGTGTCTCTCCCGAATTATACCGAGCAGGAAATCATCATTGTTGACCTCAATCGTGGTGAGGTGCTCGAGCACCCCGAAGGGAGAAAGCGAAACTCTGACGAGGATCTCGACTGGTTCGCCAAATGCAGCGCAGGAATCATTGATCCTCGCCCCAGGGCTATGATCGAAGTCAGACCGGCGTTCGACAGGATCCTTGAAGCTGGTGGCGTCTTCGTTGTATTCGCTGAAGGGGACTGGGAGCAGGAATTCATTTGGGGTCGCATAAATGACAACGGCCTCCTTCGCGGAGAGCCGATTGAAGCGAGTATCTGGGATTTCCTGAGTGCTCTCGAAAACGTTGTAGTCGAGAATGATCCCGGAACGGAGATAACTCCGACCAAGAGCGATCCGGTTTTGGGGCAGTTGGTTGCGGATTACTTGGCAGGAGGGCGGTTCTCCTGCACCCTAACGCCGTGCTCGGAGTGGACCGATAACATTACGATTTTGGCCCTGAACAAATTCAACAGTCCTGTCGGCCTTGCCCGTTACTACGAAAACGGCGCTGCCGTGATTGTGCTGCCACAGATCGCACGCAAGGCCGATTTCCTCCTCCGCCTTTTGGCAGAATGCCTTCCGACGACGGCCCCGCACCTATTCCCCCATATTGAAAAGGGGAGATGGACGTCCAAGCCGGAGTACGAGTTGGCAAAAGTTCTGGAGTATATGACGGAGCAGGAGATGGTCAGGCAGCGAGCTACTGCCGAAATTGGAGCCCTGCATGGCAAGATTGCGGCGGAACGCGCGGCAAACGGCTGGCTGCACGATCTCATCGCCGGCACGGACGCGCAACTCGTCGAGGCGGTCAAAAAAGCGCTGAAGACGCTCGGATTCGAGAAGGTGATCGACGTGGATGTTGAGCGCGACAAGGAGGGTAAATCGCGTCGGGAGGACCTGCAAATCCATGATCAATCGATGGCTCTGGTGGTAGATATTAAGGGTCTTGGAAATTTCCCTTCCGATGCCGACGCAACCCAATCGCATAAGCATGCGACACTTCGTAGCCAAGAACGGAAAAGCTTTCAGGTTCAGGGCCTCACAATTATCAACCACCAGCGGTATCTGCCTCCCCTCGACCGTGACAACGCCATGCCATTTCGGCAGGAAATACTGGATTTTGCAGAAGAAATGAAAGTGGGGCTGATGACCGCTTGGGACCTCTACCGACTGACGATAAATGCCGCCAGACTAGGGTGGAAGCCGGAGCATACGCGACCGGTTCTCTATGGCATTGGGCGAATTGTTCCGGTCCCTTCGCACTATACACACGTAGGAGCTGTGGCGCACGTCTGGTCACGAGCCGTAAGCATTCAAATGGAATCCGGAAAGGTGCGCATGGGCGATCGAATCGCTTTTGAGATGGATATCAATTTCGAGGAGCAGGAAATAACCTCCCTCCAGGTCGAGAAGAAAGCTGTGGAGGAGGCTAAAGCTGGTGTCCTTGTTGGGACAGGGACGAAACTGGCACGTCCTCAACTCCGCGACAGGCAGCGTGTTTTTTTGGTCGGTGGGAACTAGCGGGGATGAAATTTGCAGAATCCATTGTCGAGGGCGCTGCCCTCTCCTGTATTGAGGGCCTCGGCTATTCGGTTTTGCACGGCACCGTGGCCACGCCAAGTGGGGCTGCCTGGGAGCGAGTCGCGTTTGGACAAGCGATCCTGGCGAAGCTGTTGTCGGGCGAGATGCGTGTGCCCGCAGGGGAAAGCTCCTTAAACGCAACCGCATGAAGCGGAAAGGACAAACATGAAAAATAACGAGTTAGGCGTGCTGGAAAGGGTTGATCTGGGCGGCGGATGGGCGATCAGCACCTTCCGGCGGAGCAATTTGACTTCTCGATCATAAACTGGACCCTTCTAATCAACCTATGAACGACAAAACGAACCTATCCTGGGCTGAGGCGGCGATCGAAGTACTTAAGACAGCCGGGTCCGCGATGCACTACACGGACATAGCCAACGAGATAGTCAAGCGCGGCCTGCGGAAGAGTGTGGGAGCAACTCCGGCAAACTCGCTGAACACGGCGATGTTCCTTTCCCTCCGAGATGAGGGCGAGAAAAGCCCATTTTTGAAGGTGAAGCGCGGTGAGTATTGGCTGAGAGGGAAGCCCTTACCTACGGATAAAAGCGAGGGGGGCGAATCTCCTGAACCAGCGGTGGAGGAACCGGAGGAGAGTGTCGGCATCATTCAGGCTTTTGGCATGTATTGGCGCCGCGAGATGGTGTTGTGGAAGAAAGAACCCGAGTTGTTGGGTGAACAGCAGCAAGGTGCAACAGTCGTAAACTTCTGCGATCAGCGCGGAATTTATCTTTTGCACGACGGCCGCGAGACTGTCTATGTGGGGCGAACCACTGATCAGCCTCTGGGCGCAAGGATGCTCCAGCATACTTATGACCGCCTTAGCACTCGGTGGGACCGCTTTTCGTGGTTCGGCCTATGCCAGGTGACCGATCAGGGTAAGCTCGTGGGGCCCGATTTGAAGAATCTCAGTGCCGGGTTGATTATCGCAACCATGGAAGCTCTGCTGATAGAAGGACTAGAGCCGAGGCAGAATCGGAAGCGCGGAGATGATTTCCGCGCGGTAGAATACATCCAGTCCGAGGACCCGCAAATCCGCAAGAAACGTATGGCTGGGCTTCTCGCTGAACTGCAGCAGAAGATCGGCAATTAGCGGGCAGAAGTGGAACTTGCTGACTATCTTCTTATGAGCCGCCGCCAATTCAACAGCCGCACTGGATGCGCCCCTGCTGAGCTTGACATTGACATTTCACGCTTGTTCGGCAGCGGAGACGCAGATTATCCGCACCTCCTCTGGCAGCTTGAGATTACGCTCCGGGGTCCGGCAGGTCCGCACGTTGACTACGCCTTCCGATCCGCTGCCGCACAGCTTTACCTTGCGCCAGGCCCGAAGATTGCCGACGCGCGCCCCGTTTCCCTGCAACGCGTTATCCATGGCGAGCAAGCCTATGCTGGAACTGAACTGCTAAATCTAGAGTTTCCCCTGGATGCCCGGCGCACTGAAGCGATTGAGCGCCAGCGCCAGGGTGGTTCGCTGCAACTCCGGCTTGACGTACAACTGCAACTGGATGAGTTCGCCTGGCTGCAGGCCAATGAAGCGTTAAAAAGGCCGTCGGTGTGGGGGCTGAAAAGGCAGGATGTGATGATGTTGCAGGAGACGGTTCAGATCCCGCAAAGCGACTGGATCACGCGCGTGCTGCCGGGTCTCGGCTATGGCAAGGTGCATGTCCTGGAATTTCCTGCAGCACCGATCGATGGCTGCGCCGCCCTCGATCAGTCCTTCGAAGCGCTCAAGCAGGCGGAAGAGAAGCACCGCCTCGGCTTCTACGACGACGCTGCTGGGAAGTGTCGGCTCGCAATCGAACCGTTCTTCGACTACGAGCCGGTTGACGCTGGTCATTCTGAATCCCGGAGAGTCCCGGTTCTGAAGAAGCACTGGGAGGCCAAACTCGGCAAAGCAACCTACGATTGGCTGAAGGCGACGCTCGGCTCGATCAAAGAGGCGTCAAATCTGCCACATCACTCACCGAACGAGCACTACAGCCAGATGGACTCGCAGATGATCCTTGCGGTCACAACAGCGGTCGTTGCCTACATTGCACGAACGATGAGGCCGGAGGACGTGAAACCGCAATGAGTGCAGATATAATTAGTATTAAAACGAGGCAGTTGTTCCGGGAATACTTCGTGGGAACGACCCTGCGTTTTATTTCTGATGAGTTCGATGCGGCGCGCATTGATTGCGACACGTCCTACCAGCCTTCCGTGGGCGGCGCGCGGCGCAGCTTGGTCGAGCAGTATTACCACTCGATCAGTTGGACGGACTGGCGTGATGTCAGGAAAGTCCTGCAAGTATTTGAAAGCGTGCTCCACACGGCGGACACGGTCAGCCAAAGCGTGGGCGGGGATTCTGAGTCCTCCAAGCGTTTAAGGGCAGGTATCGAGAACATGCTCCACTACCTGCGGAAGGACGGATTTCAATACGTCGACGGGCGGATTGTGACCGGCGCTGGGATGCCTTCGCTCGACGGCATCAAGGAAAACGCGGCCGAGTTCGACGCCAAGCATCTTGCGGAACAAGTCCGACGCATCGAGCAGTCCATCGAGTCCGACCCGGCGCTCGCCATTGGCACGGCCAAAGAACTGGTCGAAACCTGCTGCAAAACGATCTTGGCGGAGCGTGGCAAACCAGTCGCAGGGACACCCGACATGCCAACGCTCACCAAGGAGACGTTGAAGGAATTGAAACTTGTGCCAGATGACGTGCCGGATGCCGCCCGGGGCAGCGACGTGATAAAACGCCTTCTCCATAACCTCGGCACGATTGGCAATGGTCTTGCAGAACTGCGCGGCCTATACGGCACGGGCCATGGCAAGGATGGAAAAGCCCACGGAGTTAAACCCCGTCACGCCAAGCTCGCTGTCGGCGCAGCGGCAACGCTGACAACTTTCTTGTTTGAGACTCACAAGGAAACCAAATTGTGAACGGCAAACGTAAATCCGATCTCCACTTTAATGGACTGTGGCCCGCATGAGCGAACGAGATGCCAATTTTCTGCCAGCAGTTGTTGAAGCGATCGCTTCAAGAGCCGGCTTCCGATGTTCATTTCCTGGTTGTGATGAATCCACAATCGGGCCGGGCGCTGGAGCGGAAGACATTGAAAGCAAAGGTGTGGCGGCTCACATCTTTTCTGCCTCCACTGGTCCCAGGGGGCCGCGGGGCGATGGGTTGGGATACGACAATCAGGAGGGCCGGGATCGGCTGATCTTGTCCGGAATCCTGTTAATCCTGTCCAAGACCGTGTCTGGAAAAGTACTTTGGGCGGTCTTGCGTCGGGACGGACGGCGCTCGGGCGGGCGATCTTGGGCCGCGCCGCTGAAAAGCAAAAAAAGGAACCTATCGGGCCGGGTTTCTACAAATATGGCGCTCCTGCGGAGCTCGGGAACCGGAATAGCCAATCGCCAATCGCCAATAGCCAATAGCCAATAGCCGATAGGCAATAGCAAAGTGAGCCTGTATGTGGGCTCACTTGTGAACCGAGGCGGGAGGATGGACATTTTTGGGGACACATTTGCGGCGTTCAACTTGGCAAGTTGCTCGTGTACAGTTGCTTAGGAGCGACCTACCGGTGGACATTTTTGGGGACATTTGAAAGGGGGCAGGTGGAGCTTCGGCGGCGCCGTTGCAGGACCGTTGACTAAGAGCGTGTTTTGAGAATATCTCGGGCGGTCTTGGGGCGAGGTGGGGCGGCTGGCTTCGTTGCTCCTCAGTTACAGATTTCTCTCGAATATGCGCCCTCGTCGCGCCTCGCCATCCGCCTGGCCGCGCTCGCAATCCCCTCCCGATCTATTTTCAAAAGACGCTCTGAGCAGTGCGTAAACGAAGTCTTTTGGGGCCGGCCTCTCTTTTTTTCCATCCGGTTTGGCGCGCCCTGCCTTCTGCGCGCCAAACCGGATGGAAAAAAAGAGAGGGAATTGTTCTTGGGCGTCGTACCTGGGGCGGCGGCCTCCCGCCTTCGCTCTGATGCTTCGGCGCGGCAAGTCGGCCTTGCCCCAGGCTAAAATATTTCGTCCCTTCAGGACTCTGGTTTTAGGCTCGCTACGCTCGCATGGTTGATGGGTTTCGCGCTGAATAGCACCGCGTGACAAGCGAGCCCCGGCTCGGTACTCCACGAACGAAGCCTGGTGTCGCTTGCGTGTTGTCAGGAGTTGCCAAGGTAACTTGATTTACGGAGTAATAAGCAGTGCGCCGGAAGTCAAAGCGCCGGAATACGGCGCAGTCCAAACGCTTCGCGACAGGGCGTGGCGTTTCTGGAACAGGTTTGCCGCTGCGTTATTTGTGGACTTCAGGCCGGAGTTTTATGGTCCAGCCGCGTTTCCAGAGCAGGCCCATGAGGGCGGGCAGGAAGGAGAGGGCGGCGACCAGGCAGGTGGCGAGGCCGACGCTCATCACGATGCCAAGGCTGCGGATGCCCTGGTGTTTGGCCAGCATCAGGCTGCCGAACCCGGCAATGGCCGTCAGGCCCGAAACCAGCACGGCTTTGCCCGTGCTGCGCGCCAGGATTCCAGGCTTCTGCTCTTCGGCAAAGCGATTGAGGATCTGAATGCCGTTGGTCACGCCGATACCCACGATGAGCGGCAGGGTCATAATGTTGGCCGGATTAAAGGGGGTGCCGGTGGCTCCCATAAAGCCGAGCAGCCAGGTTGTCCCGATTGCAACGGGCAGGAGAGCGAGAAGCAGGCAGGTCAACGATTGGAAATGGAGCAGGACCATAATCGCGATGGCCCCCAGGGCATAGAGGGCCGCCTGCTGGTAGCTGTTCTTGAGGAGGGTGGTGTATTCGTAAAGACCGACCGGCATGCCGGTCACGTCGTCAGGCGGCACCGCGGAGCGCAACTCGCGGATGAATTCACGCTGGTTTTCGTGCTGCCACAAATCGTTTCGGGGATAGACCTGCACGAGGTATTTGCCGGTGATGCCAATGAACCGGTTGCGCAGGGCCGGCGGCAGATCCTGCGGGCGCAATGGGCTGCCGGCGTCCTGGGTTTGGAGATCCTTGAGCGTTTGGTGGAGGTCGTCTAGAAACGCTTGCTGGAACTCGGTAAGCTGCCTCGGGATCTCGGGCTGGCCGCTAAGCATGGCAATGCGGAGCCCGGTAATCGCATCCCTCAGGGAGAGGAGCCGTTCGGCGAGGGCGGGATCACTATTCTGCGTCGCATCGCCGGCGGCTCCCAGATAGCCCACCAAATACCAGAGCGTGGCGCTCAGAGGCTCGAGTTGGAGGACGCTCCGGTCCATCGGGGCGAACCGTATGCCGGCCAGTTCCGCCTGAATGGCGCGGATGAACTCCAGCTTCCGGTCCTGGTCCTCCGAGATAAGGTCGGCTGCCGATCGGGCGCCGGCGACCGCAGGCAGATGTTTGAGTTTATCCTCAAACGCGCGGGCTTGGTCCATGGAATCAGCGACAACGGCGCCGAACACGGCGGAGCCGCCGGTGTGGCGAATCAGCAGCTTTTCATGAATAACGGAGGGCAACCCCTGGCTCTGCATGTCGAGCAGGTTGTAATCAAAAAAGACCTTATGAAACTCCAGGGCCGCTCCGGCGCATAGCAGCACCGTGAGGGATATCACGAGCGCCGGGCGTTGCAGCCAGAGGTTTTCGATGCGCACGCGCCTGGCGTCGGCATAGCCCTGCTGGCGGTCGCGCGGGTTTTCCGGGCCGCGCAGGAGCAGGACGGGCAGGGCGGTCATCATGGGCACCAGGCAAAGCAACAATCCGCCTCCGGAGATGATCCCCATTTCGCGAATGCCCTTGAAATGGGTCAACGCCATGGCCAGGAAGGCGGCGGCGGTGGTAAAGGCGCCGGTGACGATCCCCTGGCCGGTGAAGACGGTGGCTTTGCTGACCGCTTCCGTTTCGGGGCGGCCCCGGCGCAGCTCTTCCTCGAAGCGGGTGGTGAAGTGGATGCCAAAGTCGATGGCCAGGCCGATAAGCATGGGGGCGAAGGTGATGGTCAGGACGTTGAGATGGCCGACAGCCAACGTGGCGAAGGCGAGGGAATAACCCAGGCCGATGAGCAGGCAGAGAGCGGCTTTGAGCGGCCGCCGCACCTGGCGGTAGGCGGCGATGAAGATCGCCGAGCAAAGCGCCAGCGCCACCAGGCTCGCCAGGGTGGTGTCGTGCTTGGCCTGATGCATCTCGTCGTAGTCCAGCACCGGGCCGCCGGTCAGCCCGACATCCACGCCCGGCACTTCAATCTCGACCTGGCCAATGAGGTCGCGCAGCCTTTCGATGGCCGCGGGCTGCAAGGCCTCGGTCCGGGCGCGAACGGTCAGCAGATAGACGCGCCCTTTATCCAGCGTGACATAGCCTTTCTGTTTGGCCTGTTCTCCCCCGGTAAACAGCGCTTCCACGCCGGGCGAAGGGGGGGCGCCCAAGAGCGACAGGCTCTGGGTGGCTTGCGAGACGATGCTTTGCAGGAAGGGAATGGCGTTGATGAGGGAAGTGGTGGCCGCGGTTTTCGCCGCCGGGGCGGTGCGAAACTGCTGGTTCACCAGCGCAAACAAGGAGTTCAGATTTGTGGCCTCCGTGAACTCCTGAATCAGAGGCCGGTATTGGCTCAAGGACTGCCGCATTTGCTCCAGGTCCTTGGTGGGCACCAAGAGCAGCGCTTTGGGACCGAGGGTCGCGAGATCGCCTTTGTAGAAGAGGTCCCGGAAAAGATTCGTTTCCGGCTCAATAGCGGCGGCCAGGCGCTCGATGAATTGGCGGTTGAGTTCCCGTTGTTCGCTTTCAACGGCGACCACCAACTCGTCTTCCACACCGGGGAACTCCTTATGATAAGCCTGCTGAATCTGCTGGTATTTTGCTCCGGCGCCGGCCAGGTGGCTCCGATTCGTATCCATCTCCAGCCGCTTCGTGGCATAGAGCAAGCCCAGGAGCGCGAGGAGGATCTGCGGATACACAAACCACCATGGACCCTTGGAAACCACCCGCCCCAGCGGGCGCAAGAGTCTTGCGAACGTCGAATTGGAAAACGACATCATCGGAAACGTGTTCCTCCCGGGCATGGGGCTGGTCCGCCGCAGAGGCGATCCCTATTAGAAGCAATCCGCGTGGCAAGGCGCGGATACAATGGGCAGATGACCTAGTTGCGCAAAGCCAGAAGCCGGTTGTGAGGAAAGGTTGCGTTAGTACCGGCACTTGGGCCAAAGTTGGGGAACGACATGACTGAGTACTGAGCGCGTCCAACGGCCTATGGAATCCAAAAAACCAAGCAAACGGGATCTCGCCTTGGCGAAGGTCTGCGTGAATTGCCTCCTGTGCCGGCATGCCCGGAAACGGCAGAGGGGGCTGGCGTTCTGGCTGACCGGCAATGTGGAAAGACGGATTTGTCCGTTCTGCCGCGCCTATGAGCGGGTTTATGGCCGCAAGCCCAACGAACCTTTGCCGGGAGCCTGTTGAAAAACTACGCGGGGTCCTGTTTTTGAGGGTGGTTTTTCAACCGGCTCCTACCGATACAGAATCACCAGCAGCGAGACGAGGCTGATGAAGATCCAGAGGATAATTCCCTGGATCGGCGCCTTCCATCCAACCGTGCGCAGGCTCTCCAGGGAAATGCCCGCCCCGATGAGACAGAGCACGATCGTCAGTCCGCCCTTTGCGACAGTCGCGATCGTCGCCGAGCACTGGGCCACCGCCGGGAAGCAACTGCGCAGCAGCGAGGCCACCAGGAAGAACGCGATGAACCAGGGGATGTGAATGTGACCCTTCGGAGCCGGTGATCCATCGTTCACCGTGGCATTTGTCCGGCTGCGAGCCTTGATGGCAATCCCCATCACCAGGGGAACAATCCAGAGCGTCCGGGACAGCTTAATCGCGGTGGCAGTTTCCAACGCTTCATGCCCGTAGCCCAGGGCGGCGCCGACGACGGACGAAATATCGTGAATGGCCACGCCCGACCACATTCCGAACTGGCTCTGGCTCAGGTGCAGGGCATGCCCGAGCACCGGGAATAAGTAAAGAGCAACGGCGTTGAGCAGGAACACCGTGCCCATGGCCAGAGCGATCTGGCTTTCGGTCACCGCCAGCACCGAGCCGACGGCGGCGATAGCCGAGCCGCCGCAAATAGCGGTTCCCGCGGAGATCAGGGCCGAGGTGTTGGGGTGAATTCGCAGCTTTTTTCCCACCCAGCGGCCCACGAGCAACGTGGTGCCGATGGTCATCGCGGCGAAAAGCCAGCCATGGAACCCGGCCCGCAGGATGGTGGGCAGATTCATGCCGAACCCGAGCAGAACGACGCAGCCCTGGAGCAGCCATTTGGTGACTCGCGGCCCCTGTTTGGGAAAAGGGTTGCCCAGGCACAGGGCGAAAACAATGCCGGCCACCAGGGCCGCCGGCGGGGAGGCGTAAGCGATGAGCGCGATGCAGACGACGGCGAAGGCCACGGTCCGTGGAACAGGAGCGCGGACGCCTCGTCCGCGCGTTGCGTTGCTGCCGAAACACGCGGACGAGGCGTCCGCGCTCCGATGGGATGGGGTTTCGCGGAGGTTCTGAGCCGTGTCCAGGTCGTTCATCAGTGGCCGACTCTACCAGCCCGGGAATATATAATACTAAGACATTGTTTCTATATGACCCATATCTTATGGTTATATCGAATGAATCGAAATCACCTGGCGTTGTTTCATGCGGTGGCGCAAGCGGGCGGCATCAGCCGCGGGGCCGAGCAGGCGCGGGTCAGCCAGCCGGCGGTCTCCAAACAAATCAAGGAATTGGAAGATGCCCTGGGAGTGCGGTTGCTGGAGCGGCTGCCTCGGGGCAGCCGGCTTACGGAGGCGGGTCGGCTGCTGGCGGACTACGCCCAACGGCTGGCGACTTTGGAGCAGGACGCCGCCCGGGCGATCGAGGAATTCCGCGGGCTCAAGCGCGGGCGCCTGGCGATCGGCGCCAGCACCACCGTAGGAGCCTACCTTCTGCCCGAGCCCCTAAGCGAATTCCATCGGTCTCATCCCGACATCGACCTGCATTTGGAGATCGCCAACACCCGTGAGATCCAGCGGTTCCTGATGGAAGGAACCATCGAAGTCGGTTTGACGGAAGGGCTCATCGAAGCGGAGCACCTGGATTCTCAGGTCTTTCATCACGACGAGCTGGTTACGATTGCCCCGCCGGACCATCCGTTGCTCAAGAAGGAGCGAGTGACCGCGCGCATGCTCTGCCGCGAGCCGTTTATCCTGCGGGAGGAGGGCTCGGGCACGCGCGCTGTGGTGGAACGGGCCTTCGAAGCGCGGGGGCTCTCGGTGAAGCCCGTGCTCTCGCTGGCCGGCACCGAGGTTATCAAACGCGCCGTGGTTGCCGGACTCGGCATCGCCATCGTCTCCCGCCTGACCATTGGCCTGGAACTCACGTTCGGATCGGTGGCGGTCGTGCCGGTGAAAGACCTGGAGATTCCGCGTCCGCTTCACCTCCAGCGGCTTCGGGGCCGAGGCGAAAGCCCGGTGATGGAGCGGTTTCTCAGCCTTCTGGCCTCAAGGGTGGATCCCCGGATCTGAAAAGGCCAGACAGCCATGCCTTCGATTTAGTACTCCGTAAATCAAGATTCCTTACAGAAGGACGCGAAGGACGCGAAGGGCCAGAAAGAAACTCCCCTTCAAAAACTTTCTTTACGGAGTACTTATCCCCCCGATACCGAGAAGGCATTGGACGCGGTTCACTCCGGGGCCGACGTTAGATTAGATGAAGGCGATACTTCGAGCAGGTCGCACTTCTCTTGAGGGAAGTTTATGAAAGAAAGAATGATGAAAACATTAGCCGGTTTGTGGATTGACCATCGCGAGGCCGTTATCGTGCTCGTCTCGGGCAAAGGGCAGGAGACCCGGCGGATAAAATCTTCTGTGGAAAAGCAACTGCGCCGTTCGGGCCGTTCGCCGGCCAAGGCTCCATTTGAAGCGCAGATGGTCCCAGCGGATGATTCCCGGGAGCGAGAATACACGGGACATCTGGCCAATTATTACGACGAGATCATTTCCTACATTCGCCCCGCCGGGGCGATCATGCTCTTTGGCCCCGGTGAGGCCAAGGGCGAGTTAAGGAAACGCATCGAGCGGAACAAGCTCGATGTGCGCATCACCCGCTATGAAACGAGCGACAAGATGACTGAGCGCCAAATTGCGGCGAAAGTAAGGCGGCAATACCTGCCTCCCGGCAGAGCCGGCAAACAGAAAAAACGCCTGGTGCCCGCCGAATGAGCAACGCCGGGTAGTTTTGAGTTGCGGGAACGGCCGATCGACAGCATTATCACGCAGGCAATGGGGTTTGCCGTCTCGCCCGGCGAGAGAACCGCCTGAATCGTTTCAGTGCTGATAACTCCTGCCAGCGCCACGTTTGGTGGCCTGGTCGGAATTATTTGTAACGCACGATCATGGACAATGTCTGGTTCATTGCGGCGATTTGGATGGGGCTAGCCCTCATCGCCAGCTTCGTTTCCATTCGCGTCGGCATCTCGGTGGCATTAATTGAGATCCTCGTCGGCGTTGCGGCCGGCAACATTCATTTTGGGGATGGCCAGCAAATCCTCCATTCCACAGACTGGACGAATTTCCTGGCCATGCTGGGCAGCGGCGTGCTGACGTTTTTGGCCGGAGCGGAGATTGACCCGGTTTCGATGCGAGAGCCGGGCGGGGCACGCGGCCAAGACGATCGTGAGTTTTGCGAGAGAGGGGGATTACGACCTGATTGTGATCGGGCACAGCGACCACTCGGAGCTGTGGGGCCGGCTGCTGGGGGACACGGCGGATCGGGTGAGCGACCATGCGCATTGCAGCGTGCTGATTGTGAAGTGGCCGGAAAAGCCGGGGCAGTAGGATTTTAGGCGGAAACATTCAAACACGGAGAGATGCAAATAGAACTATGACAACAATCGAAAAAATAAGCGCATTGGAAATTCTGGATTCACGCGGTAACCCGACGGTGTCGGTAAGCGTTACCTTGGCCAACGGTATCACCGCCTCCGCCGGTGTCCCCTCGGGGGCATCGACAGGCGAAAATGAGGCCGTGGAACTGCGCGACGGCGACAAGAAGCGTTATGGCGGCAAAGGGGTGCTAAAGGCGGTGGCTAACGTCAACAAGACCATCGCGCCCAAGCTCGCCGGGATGGACCCCTCGCGCCAGGCCGAAATTGACTACCGGATGATCGAGTTGGACGGCACGCCGAACAAAGGGAAGCTCGGGGCCAACGCGATTCTCGGTGTTTCGATGGCGGTCGCGCGGGCGGCTTCCTTGGAGGCGGGCCTGCCTCTGTACGCCTACCTGGGCGGACCCGGCGCGGTCGTTCTGCCGGTGCCAATGATGAACATCCTGAACGGCGGCAAACACGCCGACAACAGCGTGGATTTCCAGGAATACATGGCCATGCCCGTGGGAGCCCCCACATTCGCCGAGGCGTTGCGATACGGAGCCGAGACCTTTCATGCCCTCAAAGGCATTCTTCACAAGAAGAAGATGGCCACCAGCGTCGGTGATGAGGGCGGGTTCGCCCCTAATCTCGAAAGCAACGAGCAGGCGGTGGAAGTCATCCTGGAGGCGATAGCCGCCGCCGGACTCACCCCCGGCAAGGATGTGGCTATAGCGCTCGATCCGGCTTCCAGCTCGTTTTTTGAAAAAGGCCAATACGTGCTGGCTAAGTCGGGCCAGGGCAAGAAGAGCAGCGAGGAGATGATTGCGCTCTATGGAGCGTGGATAAAGAAGTATCCTATCGTCTCCATAGAAGACGGCCTGGCGGAGAATGATTGGGCCGGTTTCGCCAAGCAGACGGCGGCGATGGGCGACCGGATTCAGATCGTCGGCGACGACCTTTACGTGACGAACACCAAATTCATCGCCCGCGGCATCCGGGAGAAGGCGAGCAACGCGGTGCTCATCAAGCTCAATCAGATTGGGACCGTGACCGAGACTATCGAGGCGATTCAGATGTGCCAGCGGGCCGGTTGGCGCTACGTCATTTCGCATCGGTCCGGCGAGACCGAGGACGCGTTCATGGCGGATTTCGCGGTGGCGATGGGCGGCGGCCAGATCAAGACCGGGTCGGCTTGCCGCTCCGAGCGCATCGCCAAATACAATCGCCTGTTGGCCATCGAGGCCGAGTTGGGCCGGCGTGCGGTCTTTAGGGTCTAGCCAAAACAACTTTTACACTTTGGCACGGCGGCGTGGCGGCATCTGCTTCGTTGCTCCTCACTTACAGAGCACTGGCGGCTATGCTCGTTCGTCGCGCCTCGCACCTGCCGTCACGGCGCTCGTGCCAAAGCGTAAACCTTGTTTTGCCTGGACCCCTTTGGCAGCGAACTGGTCTTCGGCAAGGGCAAGTAGGCAGCCATACAGGCGATGCAAACAGGTTGCGGTCCGGCGCCATTCACCTATAAAGAGCGAGTCTGATGATAACAGAAAGCTCTGACGCAGAATTGGTGCAGCGCGCCAAAGCCGGCGACCTGGGCGCTTTCGAGGCGCTGGCCAACCGCCACGAGCAGCGGGTCTATTCGCTCGCCCTGCGGATGCTGCGCCAGGAGCAGGACGCCGAGGATGTCACCCAGCAGACCTTTCTCAGCGCCCTGGAGAATCTCGATGGGTTTCGCGGCGAGGCCAGCTTCAGCACGTGGCTGTTGCGCATCGCCTCTCATGCGGCCCTCAAAGTGATCCGCAAGCGGAAGGGCCTGGACCTGGTTTCCATTGACGAGGCCGCCGAGGGGACCGAGAGCTTCGCGGGCGTTCCCCACCCGGAATATATCGCGGATTGGCGGCAATCTCCAGAGGAGCTGGTGCATCAACACGAGGTCCGCGGCCTTTTGGACCAGGCCCTGGCGCAGTTGGACGAGAAATACCGGCTGGTGTTTCTGCTGCGCGATGTGGAAGGGCTTTCCGTGAGGGAAACCTCCGAGGCCCTGGGCCTGAGCGAAGCCAATACCAAGGTCCGGCTGCTGCGGGCCCGGCTCCAGCTCCGCGAGCAACTGACTCGCACCCTGGGCGATCCCGCCCGGCGCATCGAGCGGGGGCCCCACCCGTTATCATGACGCGTGTAACTTTTGACAGCCAGCCGGCTCGGTTGTAATGGAACGAGATGTTATGAAGTGCGAAGAACTGCTCGCGATGCTCAACGAATACGTGGATGGCACGGTGGACCCCGCCATCTGCGAGGAGTTCGAAAAGCACATGGCCGGCTGCAATCCCTGCCAGGTGGTGGTGGACAATATTCGCAAGACCATCACTCTCTACAAGGAAGGCAAGCCCTGCGCCCTGCCGGTTGGATTTCGCCGTCGCCTCCACACGGCGCTGCGCCGGCGCTGGAAGGAAACCCATCCAAGGCGGCGGTAAGAAATCACGGTGGCAACCTGCCTTGTGCTTTTGTCGCCCAGCTTCGTTGCTCACTCGTTACAGATCCATGCGGATATGCGCCTCGTTTGCGCCTCGCTGGGCGGCAAAATCCCGGCGGCATCTTGCCACCTTAATTTCTTAGCGCCGCCTAACCGGCGGCAAGCCCGCCTCCTCCTGACTATGCCATCACGTTTCGACCAGGCCGCCGCTCAATGGGACAACAACCCGGGCCGCGTCGATCTGGCGCGCGCCGTAGGCGCGGCGATGGTCCGCGCCATCCCGCTTCAGCCGGACTGGCGCGTGCTCGACTACGGGGCCGGCACCGGCCTGCTTACTCTCAGCCTGCAGCCCCGAGCCGGGTCCTTGTTGGCCATGGATGCCTCGGCCGGCATGCTGGAAAAACTCGACCAAAAGATCAAAGCCGCCGGCATCGCCAACGTTCAGACCCGCCATTGGAACCTCGAAGCCGAGCCCTTTCCCGACGCCGGCTTCGACCTGGCCGTCAGCTCCATGACCTTGCACCACCTGCGAGACGTCCCCTTGGTCTTCGGCCGCCTGGCGGCTCTGCTCAAGCCCGGCGGTTGGCTGGCCGCCGCCGACCTGGACACCGAAGACGGCACCTTTCACGGCCATGCCGACGATGTCTTCCATCGCGGCTTCGAGCGCCGCCAGGTTGCCGATTGGCTCACTCAAGCCGGCTTCGTCCGGGTCTCGGTCGGTGATGCTCACTCCATGGTTAAGCCGAGTTCGACCGGTCAAGTCCGCGCTTACGGCGTTTTTCTGGCTGTGGGACAAAAGGGGGTAATTCAGTTTGGGTGACGAATACGCCGTGGCCCTGTGGCGCGGACTTCGAGTATGCCTGGGGTGGCGGGTACGAAGCGCACAGTGAATGCCAAGAGCGAGTGAGGTTCGGATGTGAATGCAGGCCGGAGGCCTGCGCTACAGCAGACCGGAGGTCTGCGCTACGTCCGAAGGGCGACGGCTGTCACTCAAACTTAATGGCAGTGGGGCACAGGCCCTGGGATCCGGTCCGCGACACGCGCATTCGGCCCTGGCAGGGCGCAAGACTATTGTGGGGCCGCTTTCCCGGGGCGTTGCCCCGGGCTGGTACACTTCACGCCTTCGGCGTGGTTCGCACCGCGGCTCCGAGGGCAGCCGGATTGGCGATTAGCTCGTTCGAGCCCGAAGGATTGCCGGGCGGCGACCCTAGATGGTTCTCCACGGGCCGGAAAGCCCGCATCACGGATTTTTAACGCATGTAACCTTTTTCTGCCTCGCGGCTCAGTTCGGATAGACAGACAGAACATGAATGGCACTATGGAAATGATCATCCTCCTGAGTCCAAATGAATGACTCTGCTTTAGCCGCTCGAAGTTCCGGGATTTTCATCCTCGGCGCCCTGCTTCTCGCCGGCTGTGGCCATAATCATAATCCGGAGGGATCGGCTGCGGCCGTTGCGGCGCTTCCGTCCGTTCCGGTTCGAATCGAAACCGTTCGAAGCCAGACCTCCCCATCGATCGAGGAAGTTGTCGGCACGGTGCGTGCCCGCTTGCGGGCGACGCTTGAGGCAAAGGTCAGCGGGCGCATTGCTGAAATGCCAGTGATGCTGGGCCAGAGGGTGAAGGCCGGCCAGCTCCTGGCGCGGCTGGATGCGGCGGAAATCAAGGCCCGGCTGGATCAGGCGCAGGCCGGCCTGCAGCAGGCCGAACGAGACTGGAAGCGCGTCTCCTCGCTGTTCGATCAGCAGGCTACGACTCATGCCGAGTACGATGCCGCGGACGCCCGTTATCTGGTCGCCAAAGCCGGTTTGGCCGAGGCGCAGGCGATGATGGCTTATGTGGATGTCCTCGCCCCCTTTGACGGCGTGATCACCCGGAAGCGAGTGGATGTGGGCGACCAGGCCGTCCCCGGCAAGCCGCTGATCGAGGTTGAAGATCCCTCGGCGCTTCAATTGGAGGCCGACGTTCCCGAGGCCGTCAGCTCGCACATCCAACAGGGCGCCCGGATGTTCATTCGCGTGGACTCGCACCCGGACGAGCTGTCCGGCACCGTCAGCGAGATGGCCTCCGCCGACGATCCCATCAGCCGGACCTTTCGCGTAAAGCTGGATCTCCCCGCGGCCTCCGACGCCGCGAATTCGGCCGGCCTTGGCGTGTCGAAGCGAAGCGAAGACGGCCTCCGTTCGGGCCAGTTTGCCCGGCTGCTGGTGCCGGTGGGTGAAAGCACGACGTTGCGCGTGCCCGCTGCCGCCATCGTTCAGCGCGGCCAGATGGAGATTGTTTTTGCCGTGGAGAATCAGCGCGCCCAATTGCGCCTGGTCAGGACCGGGCGGCAGTTCGATGGCCAAATCGAGATCCTCGCCGGCCTGGATAACGGCGATGCCGTGGTGGTGGAGAACGCCGCGCAGTTGGTGGATGGCCAGCCCGTGACGGCAAGATGAAACCCCAAACGCCCCACTCACCGGAATTGGGCATCGCCGGCCGCGTCGCCCGGGCCTTCATCGACTCGAAGCTGACGCCGCTGGTTATCATCACCTCGGTGCTGCTGGGCGCCGCCGCCATCGTGCTGCTGCCTCGCGAAGAGGAGCCCCAGATCAAAGTCCCGATGATCGACGTACTGGTCTCGATGCCCGGCTTCAGCGCCAAGGAGGTCGAAGAGCGCGCCACCCGCCCGATGGAAAAGCTGCTCTGGGAAATCCCCGGCGTGGAATACATCTACTCAACCTCCCAGCCCGGCCAGAGCCTGGCCATTGTGCGGTTCAAAGTGGGCGAGGACGTCGAGCGCAGCCTGGTCAAGCTCAATCAAAAACTTCAGTCCAACTTTGACCGCATTCCCAAAGGCGTCTCTTATCCGCTCATCAAGCCCAAGTCCATCGACGACGTTCCCATCCTGGCGTTGACCTTGCATAGCGACCATTACGATCACCTGGCCTTGCGCCGCCTGGCGGCCGAGGTGGATGACGCGGTCAAACAGGTGCCGCTGGTGGCGGAGACCACACTGATCGGAGGCGCCCGGCGCCAACTGCGCGTCCTGCTCGACCCGGCGCGGCTGGCCTCGCGCAATCTGAGCGCCGTCGAAATCATTCCCATGCTCACCCAGGCCAACCGCCAGCTTGTGGCCGGCGGCCTTACTAGCAATAACCGCGAGGCCATCGTGGAAACCGGCGGCTTCCTGGCCAATGCCCAGGACGCGGGCAACGTGGTGGTGGGGGTCTTTGGCGGCAAGCCGGTCTACCTGCGCGAGGTGGCGGAAATCCAGGACGCGGCCGAGGAGCCGTCGCAATATGTCTTCTTCGGATCGGGCGCCGCTCGCTCCACCGTCGCCGACGAACAGCCGGCGGTCACGCTGAGCATCGCCAAACGGCCCGGGGCCAATGCCATTGCTGTCGCCGGGCAGGTCCTCCGGAAGGTGGGCACCCTCAAGGGGCGCATCATCCCCCGGGACGTGCAGATCAGCATCACGCGCAATTACGGCGAGACGGCCGCGGAAAAATCCAATGAATTGCTCCTGCACATGGGCATCGCCGTTATCGGCGTGTCGGTCCTGATCCTCCTCACGCTGGGCTGGCGCGAGTCGGGCATTGTCGCCATCGCCATTCCCGCCACGCTCGCTTTGACCCTGCTCGTGTTCTATCTCTACGGCTACACGCTCAACCGCATCACCCTCTTCGCCCTCATCTTCTCCATCGGCATCCTGGTGGATGATGCCATCGTGGTGGTGGAGAACATCGTGCGCCATTTCCATCTGCCGCGGAACCAGGGCCGCGACTGGCCGGCCATTGCCGTCGAGGCCGTCAACGAGGTCGGCAACCCCACGATCCTCGCCACCTTCGCCGTCATCGCCGCGGTGCTGCCGATGGCCTTTGTGGGCGGGCTGATGGGGCCGTATATGCGGCCGATCCCCATTGGATCGAGCGCGGCAATGTTCTTCTCGCTGGCGATCGCTTTCATCGTCACGCCCTGGGCTTCCATCCGGATCCTCCGTTGGGGCAGGAAGCCTGCTCCCGCCGTGGCCGACGACAGCCCCTCCGCTCCACGCTCCTTGGCGCGTCGAAACGAAGCGGAGACGGCCACGCTCCCCGGCGCGCCGGAGCGAAGCGAGGACGGCCACGCTCCACGCTCCGACGACGCTTTCACCCGTCTTTATCGCCGCTTCATGGTCCCGCTTATCGAGCGGCGGCGCTGGCGTCACGGCTTTCTGGCCTGCATCGTCGGCCTTTTGCTTGCCGCCATGGGGTTGGTGGGCATCGGCTGGGTTAAGGTCAAAATGCTGCCCTTCGACAACAAGAGCGAGTTTCAGATCATCCTCAACATGCCCGAGGACAGCGCCCTGGAGCGCACGGCCCAGGCGGCTCGCGAGATCGCCGCCGCCGTGTGCGTCGAGCCGGAAGTCACCGATTACCAGGTCTATGCGGGCGTTGCCGCTCCGTTCAACTTCAACGGCCTGGTGCGCCACTACTTCATGCGCCAGGGCTCGCACATTGCCGACCTGCAAATCAACCTCGTTCCCAAGGGCGAACGCAAAGCCCAAAGCCACGACATCGCCAAACGCGTCCGCCCGAGAGTGGCCGCCATCGCCGCCAAATACGGCGCCCGGGTGGCGGTCGCCGAGGTCCCGCCGGGTCCGCCCGTGCTCCAGACGCTGGTCGCCGAGATCTACGGTCCCACCGAGGAGAACCGCCTGGCGCTGGCGCAAAAGGTCATCCATACTTTCACCAACACCCCCGGCGTGGTGGATGCCGACTGGTATATCGAAGCCGACCAGCCGAAGGCGCGGTTCGTCATCGATAAGGAGAAAGCGGCGTTGCACGGCATCAGCGCGGAGACCATCTCGCAAACACTGCGCATCGCCGTGGAGGGCGATCGGGTGGATCTCCTTCATGTTCCGCGCGAAAAGGAAGACATCGATATCGTCGTCCAGCTTCCCCGCGCTTCCCGGACAACGCCCGAGGACCTGCTCGGCCTGCGCATCCGCTCCCTGGCCGGTTCCGCCGCCCCGCTGGTCCCCTTGCGCGAACTGGTCAAGGTGGAACCAACCACGGTGGACAAGAGCATTTATCACAAGAACCTCATGCCGGTGACCTACGTGATTGGCGACGTGGCCGGGGTGGTGGAGAGCCCGGTCTATGCGATCCTCAAGATGAATAAGGCGCTTCGGGCGCTGGACACTCGCGGATGCGGCGGGAGCGGCGCGCCGCTTCAGATCTACAACGCTGTCCAGCCTTTCACCGAAGACCAGCCGGCTCTTAAATGGGACGGTGAGTGGCAGATCACCCTTGAAGTCTTCCGCGACCTCGGCACCGCCTTTGCCGCCGTGCTGGTGCTGATCTTCATCCTGATGGTCGGCTGGTTCCGCTCGTTCCTTACCCCGCTGGTCGTCATGGCGGCGATTCCGTTTTCACTGGTGGGCATCCTGCCGGCCCATGGGCTGATGGGGGCCTTTTTCACGGCGACGTCCATGATTGGGTTCATGGCCGGAGCCGGCATCGTGGTACGCAACTCGATCATCCTGGTCGATTTCATCGAACAGCGCCTCGCCGAGGGCATGCCGCTGGATCAGGCCGTCATCGATGCCGGCGCCGTTCGCTTCCGGCCCATGCTCCTGACGGCGCTGGCGGTGGTGGTGGGCGCCAGTGTGATTCTGGCCGACCCGATCTTCCAGGGCCTGGCCATTTCGCTCATGGCCGGCGAAATCGCCTCGCTGCTCATCAGCCGCATGGCCGTGCCGGTGCTTTACTTCATGGCGTACAATCGAAGCGCTTAAGAGTCGGTCCCGATGGGGCATGCCACAGCCGCAACCCGGAGGGACGATCTCCGCGAGTCCTCAATATTTGGGCCTCTCAGAGCTCGGCCCTCCGGAAGAGAGTCCGGCCCTATCGGGCTCTAAGGACTTGTGGCCGGGCTTGCGGATGCGTTGGCGGCGCGGAGATATTGCTGCGCGGCCTGGTTGTCCGGATCGATCTGCAGGGTTATTTGGAGTTCCTTGCGCGCCTCATCGGGCTGGTTCAGCTTGAGGAGCATCTCGGCGAGGCCCAGATGGGATTTGGCGAAGTCCGGCCGATACCGGGCGGCGTCGAAAAACTGGGCGCGAGCCGCGCTGATTTTCCCCTGGGCGGCGAGTTCATTCCCGAGCAGGTAGTGCGCTTGCCAAAAGTCCGGTTTTGATTGAACGGCCGTTTGAAAGGACGCGATGGCTTGCGGCCGCTGGCCAAGTGCCGAGAGACCCACCGCCCGGCTCAAGTAGTCGGCCGGGCCGTCCGGCTGCAGCCCGGCGGCGCGCTCATAATAGATGGCCGCTTGCCGGCCGTTGCCGCGATTCTGCTCCAGGAACGCAAGATTGAGCAAGGTTTCCACGTGGGCCGGATCTGCCCGCAGGGCGCGTTTGAAATACGCGGCGGCTTCGGCGTCCTTCTGCTCGTTCTGCCGGATTAATCCCATCCCGTTCAGCGCGTTGACGAAATCGCCATGGATGGCAAGCGCCCGCGACAAATAATCCGACGCCTCGTCAATCTTGCCCTGAATGATCAACATACCGGCGATGTCACAGTAATGCCCGGCGAATTGGGGCAGGAGGTCGCAGACCTGCTTGGCTTCTTCGGTGGCCGGCGCCAGCTTCCCGGTCGATCCGAGATATTGCGCGTAGTTCCAATGCAAAAAAGTGTCCGTGGGAGCCAGAGCCACCGCCTCCTGGAACAGTTGCCGCGTCTGCTCCCGGGTTTCGGCGTCCGCTTTGGCTTCCGTTTCGCCGCACATTTCCCGGCACAGGTCCAGCAGAGCGCCATGGGTGGCCTGCGCGGTGAAAGGCGGCCTCGACACGCGGTCCAGGACTTCGTGCCATACGCGGCAGCGGTCCCACCATGAGACGGCCAGCCGGCGATCGCACAGCTCCGGCGACGCCCAATCATTGTCGCCGCGCGCCGCCGCCAGCTTTGGAATCAGCTTCACCGTTTGTTCGGCAAACGCGCGTCCCAGCAAATAGCTGGCGCCGAAGTTTAAATGGACGTGCTCGTAAAACCATTCATTGCCGGGAATCTCGCCGGGAGAGTTTTGCGCGAACATCCGCGCGGCATCCAGCAGCCGGACACCCTGGCTCGCATGCGCCTGGGCGGCGTCTTTGATAATCTGGTTGATTCGGCTGTCCGCCCGAAAGGCGAGCGTGTCGTAATCCCGCGCCAGATCGAACTCGCGCGCGGCCAGGTCGAGATTGGTCAGCGCGGCCTCGCAGCGCCCCATGTGGAACCGAAGCTCCGCGTACTGCGGATCAACGGCTGCCGCCCGCGTGAATTGGCCGAGCGCGCCCTGATAGTCCCCGGTGGCTTCGAGCCCGAGCCCGGCCTGGTACCAACGGTCCCACTCCCCGGCCTCGGCCGAGTTCAAGCCGGGCCGATGCAGCGAGCCAAAAGGGCCGCAATCTTTCAGGTTGCTCCCCACCGTGCTCAACAGGATGGGGACGCCGGCGCTGTGTCCCGCGCGCAGGATGTCCTCTAAATTCCTCCTGAAGTTCTCATCGGCGCGGAGCCGGCCGGGGTCATCAAACCGCACCTGGTGCTGCTTGAACATGTTCAATCCCTCCCAGGTCTTTGGTGCGGCATTGCCCCCGCCCCGTTGCTGCATCAAGTGCTCCAGCCATTGGCCGGTCCGGCTGGATTTTAACGCCAGCTCCAGGCGGACCAACCCAACCGGCGGCGCTTGCGATCCAAAGACCGTGCCCGCCCCAAAGGGACCGACGATCTCATTGTTACCCATGTACACTATCCACAGATCGCCGTTGCAACCCGCGCATTCGCGGGCAATGGGCAGGATTGCGTGGGAATTGATGGCGGTCATCGCCACGCAAATGACCTCAAAACGCATCCCGGGAAACCGCTCCCGCAACAGCGTTTGGAGGTAGCGCCAGGCGCCAAAACTCGGATCGGGGTCGCCCATGGCCGCCGATTCGCCAAACACGAAAACCCGAAACGTGTCGCGCGGCTTGTGGACCGCCATGCGCTGCGCCGCCGGGGTCCGGGCCAGCGCACGCGGAAAGAAGCGATAGCCGAATTCATCGTTGGGAACGTAATAGTCCGCCCCATGGATGCTGGTTCTTAAGAAAAAGCTGGTGGGATAGCCATAGCCGAACATCCGCAGCCCAAGCTCAAGCCCGCCGAAGACCAGCAATGGAAGCAAAACCGCCACGCAAGCTCGAAACCACCACAACCGGCGGCCGACCAGGCCGCTCAAGGCCGGCACTGCGTTCGGGACCTCTTTTCCGCGCGGTGGGCGTGATTGAGGGGAATGCTTCTTCGAATTCAGATAAGCGGCAGTTTAACCCAGCAGATTTAGCCGGTAAACGAAATTTCACGTGAATGAGACAGGGGGGCGCAGATCACTTTTGGAGCCTCAGTGGCATTCGAATCCCCCTCACCCCGGCCCTCTCCCAAAGGAGAAGGAGAATTCTCGTCTGTCAGCCGACTAATCCGACAAGGCTGGAATGGTCGAGAGCCAGCCTCTGCAATGCCCTCTCCTTTGGGAGAGGGTAGGGTGAGGGGGATTTCTTCCACGCCTCTGGCTTCCAAGACCAGATCTGCGCCCAGACAGGGTTCCCGCTAAAGTTTTTAAGTTTGGCGCCGATGCTATAGTGTGGCAAATCCAAGCCAATAGACTTCATGCGTGTAAGTGGTTTCCCGCCAAGAAAGCCTCAGATTCCTCAGAAAGCCCCCGGTGCCTGTTTATCGGGCAGGGAGCTTGGTCTCTATTTCCATTTGATAATCAATGGGTTACAATATTGGTATAATATAACTGTTGACGTGATGTGTGTTTTGTAATATTTTCGTTAGGTAAGCTAACAAAAAATGCTGACAAGAATTGTACCACAATTCATGCGTTGCATTCGTTAAAAAAAACTGCAGTCGTCAACCAGTCCCCTACAAAACAACAACATCGGCCTACCGATGGCCGGAATTGTCATGAAAACCACAAAAAACCTCAAACGAACTGTACAGTCCCTCCTCCGCGCCAAGCAGCGCGGAGTTATCGCGATCGCTTCGGCGGTTGCATTGGCCTCATGTGCCTTGTCCGCGCAAGCGGCCAACGTATTGACCGATCCAGGGTTTGAAACACCCTATAGCGGTTGGTCCGCCCACAGCGCCCAGTCATGGAGCTACGGCGCAAGCACGGCTCTGGTGCGAACCGGCAGCCAGTCCCTGTGGATGCAAGGTTTGTATCTGTCAGGTTCCGGGGCTTACTACAATATGTACGTGTATCAGACCATCGCGTGCGCGGCGGGCTCGACCTTTACCGCGGATGCCTGGTTCTCCCAGTATGTTACGGATCTGAACAGCGAAGGTGGCGACAACGGAGCCTCTCATTCTGGCCTCTTCGCCAGTGACGGTGCCGGTGAGGAAGACGGCTGGGTGGAAGTGATGTTCCTGACCAGCTCGAATACTCCGTTGGCGGATTATAAGTCGATCATCCTGACCCCTGGAATTGTTGACACATTGTCCACCACCCCGGGGGCCGTCACGATCACCGCCAATGGCACCAACCTTAATTGGATTGATTGCCAGGTGACTAACCAATACGACGTCACCACCATCGGCGGTTACAACGCCAGCATCGATCCCGCCGCGGGCAGCGAGGTCATCACCGGCACGCTGGGTGCAGGCCAAAACATGGTTGCCCCTGTGGGAACGAAATACGTGCAGTTCCGCGTGGCCATCGCCCAGGCCCAGTACGAAGCTGGCGCCACTTATTGGGATGATTGCACGCTGAATCTCGTCGGCGGCCCGGCCCCGTCGGTCATCGGCAACCAGACTCCCAGCGGCTCGCAATTCTTCAACCTCGGCGCCACGAACTTTACCTTCACGGTAACTTCAGCCTCCTCCGGCGGCGCGCCTCTGCCCACCACGGCGACGAACGGAATCACGGTCTCCGTTAACGGCACTGACAAATCCTCGACCCTGCAATTCACCGGCTCTTCCACCGCGTGGAACGTTAACTTGCCGGGCCTGACCTCGAACCAGGTTTACACCATCAGCGTCACGGTCAGCAACAGCGCCGGGTTGACGACCACCAGCACGACGACCTTTGATACGTTCAGCCCGAGCGACTTCATCGTCGAGGTTGAAGACTACGACTACAACGGCGGCCAGTACATCCAGAACCCGGTGCCCACGGCCACGCCCGCCACCAACAGCTATTTTGGTCGCGCGGCCATCCCGTATATTGACAACTTCAATCCAAACGGAGCACAGGGTAATAATAATCTTGGGGGCGGGACCTCTATGTGCCCGGCTTATCCCGACCGCACCGATAGCAACGTCGCCTTCCAGGTGGCTTCCGACATTCAACTGCCGATCTACGCCGCCCAGAGCAATGCGGCTATTTACAACGTGAACCTCTCCTACAACAACGCCAATTTCTGGGAGAATTATACACGCAAATATCCGGCCGGTGAATACCTGGTCTATGGGCGTATTTCCGGCGGCGGCGGTGCGGGCAAAGAGTATCTGAACGAGCTGCTCACCGGCTACGGCACTTCCAACTTCACTACCACGAACCTCGGGGTGTTTATTCTGGCCAACGGCATTGACTGGGGCCACTACTATTGGATCCCCCTGACCGATAGCTACGGCAACCCCGTCACCGTCACCTTCAATGGCACCCAGCAGACGCTCCAATTGGTCAGCGGCGGCGCTGAAAACGTGATCGATTTCATGTTCGTTCCGTTCGGGGGCGCCATGCTGCCTCCCTCGATTAGCGGCTTGAACCTGCCGGCCCAGACTGTGTTCGCGTCGAACTTCACGACTCTGACCTACAACGTGAAATCCCTGAGCACCACCCTCCCCACGAACGGCATCTTCACCTACTTCAACGGTGTTGCTGCCGCGGAAACCTTCACTGGTAACAACACCAACTGGACGGTCAGCGCCCCGGTGCCGCAGAACCAACTGATCAACCTCACGATCACCGCCACGGACGCCACGGGAGCATCCAATCAGTTCCTGGTTTCCTTCGACACCTTCAGCCAGGGCAACTTCATGATCGAGGCTGAAGACTGGGACTTCAACGACGGCCAGTATATTGATAATCCGATTCCCACTGGCCCTAACGCCTTGGCCACCAACAGCTACTACAGCAACCCCGGAGATCCGGCAACCGGCCTCAATGCGGCGGTTACGGGCGTGGATTACACCACTCCTGGCACCGACGCCGGCGAAACCTTCCTCTATCGGGGTAACGAATACTGCGGCACCGAGGTGACCAGCGACTTCTTGCGCGCGAAGTTCACCAATCTGGTCGCCGGTGTAGCCTCGGATTACGACATCGGTTGGTGGGATGCCGGCACCTGGCTGAATTACACTCGCACCTTCCCCAGCGGCACCTACTATGTGTATGGCCGGTTGGCTGGCGGCGGCGCGTTCAGCGGAATGACGATGAGCAAGGTGACCGGCGGATGGGGCACGACCACCCAAACCACGCAGCTTCTGGGCACCTTCGCGGATCCCAACGCCACCGGTTGGCAAACCTGGCACTGGATCCCCCTGTTGGACGCCAGCAGCCAGATGGTGAAGGTGACTCTGTCCGGCACGAATACCTTGAAGGTTACCTCGGGCGCTGGAGCTAACGCGAACTACTTCATGTTCGTGCCGGCGCCGGCGACGCTGCCGACGGTTTCCGTGACAGCCTCGGTTGTCAGCGGGACCATGCAGGTCAGCTTCCCGACCGTCAGCGGGTTCAAATACACCGTTCTCTACGCGAACAGCGTGAACGCTGTGACGTGGTCGACGCTGACCACGGTAACCGGCAACGGCTCTGTTCAGACGGTGACGGACAGCACAGCCCAGGCGGAGCGCTTCTACAAGGTCTCCGTTGCGGCGCAATAAGGTGAGAGGCAACGCAGCTAAATGAGTACTGATGCTACGCAGTCCGCAGTGATTCTGGAAGGGGAACGAGTGCTCCCGGGCCAGGACGGCTGCGTAGCATCGGTCGGTGAATCGGAAAGACGCGAAAGCAATGCGGTGAATAAAATGGAAACGAGACTCGTGCAAAAAACTGAGAATTGTATGAAAAACAACCCCGGTAGGATGGCGGGTTTCGAAGATGAAACTGGCCTAAAACGCTGGAGGCTGGGGCGGGCCAACAACGTCCGCCGGGCCTTCACACTGATTGAGCTGTTGGTAGTTATCGCTATTATCGCTATCTTGGCGGCTATGTTGTTGCCGGCGCTCGGCAAAGCCAGATCCAAGGCCCAGCGCACCGGATGCCTCAACAACGAGCGCCAGTTGAGCCTGGGATGGTTGATGTATGCCCAGGATAATTCCGACGAGCTGGCGGCGAACGGCAGCAGGGCGGACCAGCCGCAGAACGATCAGAATCAGCCTCATCCAGTCAACTCGGATCCCCTGACCTGGCAGAACCTTCAGCTCGGCGGCGCATACAACCAATGGTGTCCAGGCGACCTTCAGAATGCCAGCGAGTGTCAGAGCAGGTATTACACGAACTGGCTTAAAGCGGGCATCATTTTCCCCTACATCCAGAATATTGCGACCTACAAGTGCACCGCCATGAACATGAAGGTCCCCACGAATACCCCCACCGGGCCAATGATCGACCGTAGCTACGCGATGAATTGCTGGGTTGGCGTTGGCAAAGGTGCGACGCAGATTTGGGATACGGGCTGGCACTATTACACCAAGCTGGCGAGTATGACCCAGCCCGGGCCGGCCACGACTTGGGTCTTTATCGAAGAGAGCATGATGGGCATTGACGACGGATATTTTGTCATCGATCCGACACCGATTCAGGCGAATGGTACGGTAAGTGCGCCTAAGTGGTGGGAGGTTCCAGCGGTTTTGCATGGGCACGGCACGGTGATGTCGTTCGGCGATGGGCATTCCGAAGTAAAGAATTGGACGGACCCACAGGTGATTGCGGCAGGAGAGAGCCCGTATTGCATGAACCAATTTGTGGAGACGGGCTCGGGCCCATTCAACGATTTCGTGTGGTTCGTCAACCATAGCACGGCCCCGTTTTAGGGAGGGATTCCCGGGCCTCCAAACGCCGAGACCGCATGAATCACCTGTTTGGAACCGGGAGAGAGGATGAGGCGCGCGGTTCGCTGCGCGCCGCGGCGGGCGGAAGGGTGCCCGCCCTGCACAAAATACGCGTGTCCGACCTGATGAGGAGGCTCACAGCGGGGAACCAGCGATGAAACCGACGATCCACGTTTCAGATCAAGGCCAGGTCGCCACAGGAAAGAAGAGTCGCATCTTCATCGTGGACGACCACGCGATGTTTCGCGAGAGCCTGCGCCAGCTTATCGAGCGCGAGCCGGATCTGGTGGTTTGCGGCGACGTGGCCCGCGCGGAAGAGGCGCTGACTGCCATCCCTGGCGCCGCGCCGGACCTCGTCATCGTCGATATTTCTCTCGCGGGCGCCAGCGGGCTGGACCTGATTAAGTCGCTTCGCGAAAAGCATGGAGACCATCTGCCGGTCCTCGTGGTTTCGATGCATGCCGAATCGCTTTATGCGGAGCGGGCGCTCCGGGCGGGCGCGCTTGGCTACGTGACGAAACAGGAGCCGGGCAAGACGGTGAAGGCCGCCATCCGCAAGGTGCTCGCCGGCGAGATCCATCTCAGCGACTCCATGCGGACGATCATGCTCGCCAAGTGCATGCATGGGGAGAAAATGAGTAACGTGGCCTCGCCGATACAAGCCCTCAGCGACCGCGAGCTGGAGGTGTTCCGGATGCTTGGCCAGGGCAAGGGCATCCGCCAAATCGCCGAAGAGTTCCATCTGAGCATCCCCACCATCAATTCGTTCCGAACCCGGATTAAGGAGAAGCTCCTGCTTAGAAACTCCACCGAGGTGGCATTGCGCGCCATCCAGTGGGTGAACAACGGCGCATCCGGCGAATCGGTTGCCCCAATCCCTGCCCCCCGCCCACGCGAATATGCCCCGACAAGCCGGGCCCTCCAATTGTAACCCGCCCGGGACCGGAGCGCGGACGCCTCGTCCGCGCGTTTCTTTTTGCCGCACACTTCGCGTTCGCCATCCGTGCATGCGCCCGGAAATCATGTCCTGATCCGGCAATCTCGCCTTTCGGACCGAAACCGCTATAGTAATCCTCATGAATCAACCCGGTTGGCGGCAGAGCATTGAGTCCCATATTCGCGCCAATGCCAAGCCGCCCGACAAGTTCAGCCACCAGCCCCGGCTTTGTCCGCTGGCGCGGATGATCGCCGCGGACCGTCCCTACGACGAAGAGGTGCTGTACGCGGCGGCATGGCTGCACGACCTTGGGGTGTTTGTTGGCCACCGGCCGGAAGACCCGGCGGCCCTGGCTGCCTGGGACCATGTCGCCTATGCCATGCGGAAGGTCCCGCAATTGCTGGAACAATTCGGCTTTCCGTCCGGGAAAAGTTCCGCGGTTGTGGAGGCGATTCGGACCCACCTGCCTTCCGGGAAGCCAACCACCTTTGAAGGCGCGCTGCTGCGGGACGCCGACATCCTGGAACAGCTCGGCGCCGTCGGCGTGTTGCGCACCGTTGCCAAGGTTGGCCGCGATACTCGGTTCATCCGCTTCTCCGACGCGCTCTCGGCGTTGCAGAGGAACCTGGCAACGCTCCCCTCCCAGCTCCAGCTCGACTCCGCCCGGCGGCTGGCTGAACCGAAAGTCCAAAGCCTCCGGGCCTTTCTCGAAGCCGCCGAAGCCGAAGCGGATGGAGTGGAGTGGTAGGGGGCGCAATCAGACGCCCGCTCCGCCGGGGACGTCCCCGGGCGCAGCGGGCGCCGGACACCGGCTGACTTGAAACTTTTCAACACCCTCCGCTCATTCCATTGCCGTTCCGCCCTAGAGGGCGGGCAGCAAACTCTGCTTAAGGGAGGCCATTCGAACATCCCGAATCAGGCGCTATTCGTTACCTGCTGCGCCCGAGGACGGGCGCACCCCGGGGTGCAGTTTCCGAATGGACCCGTGGTAGCGAGATTGTTCGGATCTTGCTTGTCAAATGGGGGAATCCGCGCTTTGATAGGCCCATGAGAGCGGGAGAGGAAAGGGCTGTTTAAGATGAAAAAACACATCCTTGATTGGCTTATCACCGCCGCTTGCGTGGTTCTGGTCGGGCTTTGGGCGTATCGGACGTTCATCGCTCCTCACGGACGGCCCCCGGTTTCATCCGGTTGGTCGCCGCCCGGCGCTCAAGCCAAACTCCCGAGCGTGAAGCTTTGGCTCGGCTCGCAGGAGTTGGCGGCGGAGGTTGCCAGCACGCGCGACGAGATACAGACGGGCCTCATGTTCCGCACCAACCTGGCGTCCAATGACGCCATGTTGTTCGCGCTGCCGGTTCCCCAGCGGGCGGAGTTCTATATGCGAAACACCCTCATCCCGCTGTCGTGCGCCTACATCGACGAGGACGGCGTCATCCTGGAAACCCATGACATGAAGCCCAGGGATGAGACGGTAATCCCGTCGGCGACCGCCACCGTGCGCTACGTTTTGGAGGTCAACCGCGGCTGGTTCGAGTCGAACCACGTGGCCGCAGGCACCGTCGTCCGGACGGAACAGGGCCCGTTGAGGAAGTCGCTCCGCGAGGCACCTTACTGAGGAATCCGTAGGATGCGGTGCAGAGTGGCGGCCCCTCACCCCAGCCCTCTCCCCATCGGATGGGGAGAGGGAGAAGCCTCGGCCTCCGTGGGGTCGTAGCGCAAGCCGCGGAGTTGGGAGAAAGCATTTTATGATCATCGTTGTCCGGGCAAGGGAAGAGGATCTGGAGCGGATACTGAGCATCCAGCGCGCGGCGTTCACATCAGAGGCGGAGTTCTATGGCGATTTCACGATTTCTCCTCTGCACCAGACGCTCGAAGAGCTTCGCGCGGAATTCAAGGCGAAGATTCTGCTGAAGGCCATCGTCGATCAGAAGCTGCTCGGATCGGTCCGCGTGTCGCTTTCCGGGACCGCCTGCCTGGTGGAAAGGCTCGTGGTCGATCCCGCGGCGCAAAAACGGGGCGTGGGATCGGCCCTGCTTGCGGCCGCGGAGGCCATTTATTCGGAGGCGCGGACGATGGAGCTTTTCACCGGCGCGAAAAGCGAATGGAACATCCGCTTCTATGAGAAACGCGGCTATGCCCGCTTTCCGGAGGAATCGCTCTCGGGAAAGGTGCCATTGGTTTGCATGCGGAAGCGTCCGCAAGCCACCCGGTAGCCCTCAGCCCGGCGGTTTGGGGGCCGCGGGCGCATCGCCCAGGGTCTTGTGGATGACGGCCAGCAGTTCGTCGTTGTTGACCGGCTTTTGGAAGAAACTCACCGCGCCGGCGGCAATCGCCCTGGCTTTGTATTTCGCGGGGTCGCCCCCGGTAAGGATGATTACCGGGATGGTCTTGGCTTCGTCCATGCGATGCAGCCAATCCATGATGAGAAATCCATCCCAGGGCACCCCGCCTCCATGGGCGACATCGGGGGGGAAGCTGATATCCAGCACGATCAGATCGGGCCTCTGCTTGCGGGCGGCGCTGACCGCCTCCGATCCGTCTACGGCGCTGAGTACATCATAGCCGCTGGATCTCAACTTCATCGACAGGGCTGTCACGACAACGGGGTTGTCATCCACGATTAGTATCTTTTTGCGATTCATAATCCGCAGGTGGGCCGAACGGCACTCATACCGCAGCTTTGCCCCCACTGGCTGCCGGCGCCTTCGGCCATTAATCACTTTTATACCAGATTTGAGTCGCCTGGCAAACGAGTTTTGGATTGAATTGCGTCGAGAGTCGCATGTCCAACCTGTTTTACGAGCCGGGCGGTCAGCGGGCCGCCAGGGTCCAGGCACTGTTTGCCAGGGTTGCCGCGCGCTACGACCTGCTCAACGACCTCCAGAGCGCCGGCCTGCATCGCTATTGGAAAGGCCGGCTGCTCCGCCTGGCCGATCCCCAGCCGGGCAAGCGCGCCCTGGACGTCTGCTGCGGCACCGGCGACCTCGCCCTCGGCATGGCCCGGCGCGGCGCCGAAGTCGTCGGGTTGGACTTCAGCCCCGAAATGCTCGAGGTTGCCAGGAGACGAACCCCGCCGCCAACCGGCCGCCGGTCTGATCCCGCCACACCCCTTCCCCTCCCCGCCTCTCCCACCCCCCTCTTCCTCCAGGGAGACGCTCAACACCTGCCCTTTCCCGACAATTCCTTCGATATCGTCACCATCGGCTACGGATTGCGCAATCTAGCGGACTGGCAAGCGGGTCTGCGCGAGATGCGGCGGGTGGCCAGGCCGGGAGGTCGGCTGCTGGCGCTTGACTTCGGCAAGCCGGAAAATCCGCTCTGGCGCGCCATCTACTTCGGTTATCTCAAGGCCTGCGTGCCTTTGCTCGGCCTGCTTTTCTGCGGCAGCGCCAGCGCCTATGCCTACATTTTGGAATCGTTGAAGCACTATCCCGCCCAGCGCGGCGTGATGGCCCACATGCGCGAATTGGACCTGGCTCGCGTGCAGACCCTCGAGTTCCTCGGCGGGGTGATGAGCATTAACTGCGGCGTGAAACGTTAAAACGTGAAACGTGAAACGTAAGGTCGCCAGCCGCATTTTCACATTGAGACGTTGGCGGGGGCCATCTAAGTTAGGCTCATGAACGTTTTTGTTACCGGCGGGGCGGGGTATATCGGCTCGATTTGCACCGAGCAGTTGCTGGACGCGGGGCACCAGGTGACGGTCTATGACAATCTAAGCGAAGGGCACCGTTCGGCGGTAGACGCCCGCGCGCGCTTTGTGCTGGGCAGGCCGGACGAGGAAAACGATTTGCTCAACGCCGTGAAAGCCGCGCGGCCCGAGGCGATTCTCCATTTCGCCGCCAACGCGCTGGTGGGCGAATCCATGGTCAACCCCGGCAAATACTTTCGCAACAACGTCGGCAACGGACTCAAGCTGCTCGACGCGGCGCGGGCTGCCGACGTGCGGAAATTCGTCTTCAGCTCGACCTGCGCGACCTATGGGCCGCCCGAACGCGTGCCCATGACCGAGGACCTGCCGCAGCGGCCCATCAACCCCTATGGCGAATCCAAGCTGATGTTCGAGCGGATGCTCCATTGGTACCACGAAATTCACGGCCTGGAGTTCGTGGCCTTCCGCTACTTCAACGCCGCCGGGGCCACGGCGAAATTCGGCGAACATCATCGCACGGAAACCCATTTGATCCCCAACGTGCTGAAGGTGCCGCTGGGGCTCGCGCGCCAGTGCGAGATTTTCGGCACGGATTACCCAACGCCCGACGGCACATGCATCCGGGATTACATTCACATCGTGGATCTGGCCCAGGCGCATATCCTGGCGCTGACCCCGGGCAAGCAAGGCTTCTACAACCTGGGCAACGGGGACGGCTACTCGGTGCGGCAGGTGATCCAGATGTGCGAGAAGGTGACTGGCCGGAAGATTCCCGCGGTCGAAAAACCCCGCCGGCCCGGCGACCCGCCCAAGCTGGTGGCCTCGGCTCAGCGCGCCATCAGCGAGTTGGGCTGGAAACCCCGCTATCCGCGTTTGGAGGACATTGTCGCCACCGCCTGGGCATGGCATAGAGAACACCCCCAGGGCTATCAGGACTAGGAACCCCATGCGCCCGGCCCCCGAACATTCTACAATCGCAACCTTCTCGCCCGTATCCGGCGCAAGGACGGGGCGGCCTGCCGCGGGATGCCCTCCGAAGGAATCGGGACAGGCGAGGGCGCCTGTCCCGCACGCGCCGGTGAGAGTCGGGATATGCCGCGGGATCTGACGACCGAGAAGACGGCGGCGCTCTTTGCCCGGTGCTTTGGCCATGCCCCGCGCTGGCTGGCCGCCGCCCCGGGGCGAGTCAACCTGATGGGAGAGCACACCGATTACAATGACGGATTCGTGCTGCCCATGGCCATCGAACGCCAGATCGTCATCGCCGCCAGCCGCAACACCAACCGGCAGGTCACGCTGCACAGCGTCACGACCGGCGAGACCGCCTCGTTCAGCCTCCGAACAGCCGTCACGCGCGGCGAGCCGACTTGGTCCAATTATATCCGGGGGGTGATTGCGGGGTTCCAGCAGCGGGGAAAGAAGGTTGCCGGGTTCGACGCGCTGATCGATTCAACGCTGCCCTACGGCGGGGGGCTGGCCAGCAGCGCGGCGCTGGAGGTGGCGACCGCGACATTGCTGGAGGCCGCCAGCCGCACCCGGCTTGAACCCATGGACAAAGTCTTGCTCTGCCAGCAGGCCGAACATCAGTTCGCCGGCGTGCCCTGCGGCATCATGGACCAATTCACTTCCGTCCTGGGCCGCCAGGACCACCTGCTGTTGCTGGACTGCCGCACGCGCGAGGCCACGCCGGTGCCGATGACCGACCGGTCGGTGACGGTGCTCATCATCAACACCCACGTCCGGCACCATCTGCCGGAGAGCGAGTATGCCCGGCGCCGCGCTCAATGCGAAGAGGCCGCGCGCGCCTTGCGGGTGCCGGCGCTGCGCGACGCGACTCTCGACATGCTCAGGGCCGTCCAGGCGCGGCTCAAACCCGAAACGTTCCGGCGCGCCCGACATGTGATCAGCGAGAATCGGCGGACCCTCGAGGCCGCGCGCGCCATTCAAGAAGGCGCCTGGGCCGCCGCAGGCCGGCTCATGTATGTCAGCCATGAGTCGCTGCGCGATGACTACCAGGTGAGCTGCCCCGAGCTGGATGCCGCCGTCGAGGCCGCCCGCAAGCTCGGCGAAGCCGAAGGGATTTTCGGCTGCCGCATGACCGGCGCCGGGTTTGGCGGCTGCGCCGTGAGCCTGGTGCGGACGGAGGCGGTCAAACACATCGTCCACAAGCTCGGCGAAGCCTACGAGCGTCAAACCGGCAGCCAGGCCTCGATCTTCTCCTCCCGTCCCGCCGACGGGGCCAAGAGCATCGTGAAAAGATAACGCGCTCTTGCGCGATTCCTCCCGGGCCGCTAAAAGATCCGGCATGCAATATCGCAATCCTCTCCTTCTGGCCTGTCTGGCGGGAATCGCTTCGTTCTTGTGCCTGGCTCGGGGCGCCGAATCCGAAACTCGGCGCGGAGATACCGGCGCCCCGGAAGCGTGGGTCTCCATCCAGCCGGCGCCGGACTTGAGCGGGTGGACCCGGGTGGCCATACCCCCGACCAACCGCCTGGGCCGCGCGCAGTGGCACACCGAGGCCGGGAGCGGTGTGCTGGTGTGCGATGGCGACGGCGGGCATGAGATGCTGCGATGGGACCGCGAGTTGCGCGATTGCGTTTTTCACGTCGAGTTCCGCTACACGCCCGCCATGGGGACCAACCGGAATTACAATAGCGGCATCTTCATTCGCAACTCGGCGGACGGCGTCATTTGGCACCAGGCACAGCTTACGCTGGATGGCGGTTATCTCTTCGGCAACACGCTGACCAACGGGCAGGCGGCGCGCTTCAGGCTCCCTCCCTTGGAACCTCGGATGAAGCCCGTGGGAGAATGGAACACGATGGAAGTCACTGCCCGGGGCAAAACTCTCAGCGTCTGGTTCAATGGCGCCGTCACCTGCGCCTGGCCCGATTGCGCCGTGCCCAAAGGCTACCTGGCGCTCGAAGCCGAGGGCTACCGCATCGAGTTCCGAAACTTGAAGGTAAGAGAGTAGGGCGGCGGCGAGCAAACGCTCCCACGCTAAAGACGTTTTAACGCTTTAACGCTTCCCGCGGCAGCACCAGGGTAAACGTGGCGCCCAGGCCGGAGCCGTCGCTGTGCGCGGAGAGCGAGCCGCTGAGTTCCTTGGCCGCCAGCGCGCTGCTATGCAGGCCAAAGCCATGGCCGTCTTGACGCGTGGTGAAGCCATGCGAGAAGATGCGCGTCATGTTTTCCGGCGGAATTCCCACTCCGTTGTCGATCACCTGGATCTTGATCTGATGTTCCCCCTCTCCGGCCACCCGCAGCGTCAGGAGCCTGTCGGATCGGTCGGCCTCGTTGAGCGCGTGCTGGGCATTGCGGATCAGGTTGATCAGGATCTGGAGCACTTTATGTCTTTCGGTGGTGATGGGCTGGGTGGTGTCGAATTGCCGCCGCACCTCGATGTGGCGCTGGGACAGGCCCGAGGCGTTCAGGCGCAGGGCGTCGTCCACAAGCTGGGCGGGATTAACCGGTTCGAGCACGCCCGCCACTTTGGCATAGCTCTGCTGCATCGCGACAATCTGCTTCACATGATCGATGTGCTGGGTTAGTTGCTCCATCTCCTTCAGCACCGCGGCCTGCTCGGAGGCCAGTTGGTCGGCCAGCGCGGAAAGAAACTCGGGGACTTGCCGCCCGCGCGGGTCGTGGGCGAAGAACTCCGGCAGGCGATCTTTGTTTTCCGTCACGAGCGCGGCCAGCTTGGCGACGCTGGAGATGCGCGAGGCTTTGATGCGATCGGTGGCGACGCAGCACGAGATGTTCACGCTGTTGAGGACGTTGCCGACGTTGTGCAGCACGTTGACAGCGACTTCCGCCATGCCGGAGAGGCGCGAGGTTTCCAGCAGCCGCTGGTGGACCATTTCCAGCTCCGCCTCGGCGGTCTTCATGGCGGTGCAGTCCTTGGAAATGCCGAAGGTGCCGATGATATTGCCCTCTTTGTCGCGCCAGGGCATCTTCGTCGTCAAAGCCCAGGTGACGCGGCCATCGGGATGGGTTTCCTTCTCGAGTTTGCCGATTATCGGCTTGCCGGAGCGGATGATCTCCTGCTCGTCTTCGTAGGCGGCCCGGGCGTGGTCCTCAAGGAAGAAATCGAAATCGGTTTTGCCCTTAAGATCGGCGGCGTCGGCCACGTTGAACAGTTTCTCGAAGGCCTTGCTGAAGCGCACGAAACGGGATTGGCGGTCTTTGAAGTAAATGGTATCGGGGCTGTTGGCCAGCAGCGTGTCCAGCAGCGAACTGGCTTCGCGATAGCTCTGCTGGAGAGCGGCCTCCTTTTCGAGCCGCTCGCGGATAACCAGGGTTTGGTGCGCCACGCGCTGGCGCAGCGTGATCACCCACAGGGCGGCGACGGCAATCGTTAGCGCCATCAGCCCCACGGCTGTCGTAGCGCGCCGGGAATTCCACCACGTCGGCGTTGCCAGCACCACCAGCGGTTCCTGCGCCGGAATGTAGAGCCGCAACGCGTGCGGCAGGCGGGATTCATCTCCCAGGATGGCATAAACACCCCGTGCCCGCACCAGGCTGCCGACTGCCGGCAGCGGCGGCTCGGCGCTTCGCGAGCCCATCGGCCGGATCGCCTCGAAAGTGCCGTCCTCCGCCTGGAAGGTCAGCACCTCCTCGTCGGCGCGATGGCTCAAGCCGGTCAGCCGCGCTGCTGTCTCCACCCACGTGCCGTGCAGGCCCGGGTCCAAAGCCTTGGCCGACGGAACGGGTTTGGGGAGCGGGATCTTGCCGCGGCCGATCCGCCGGCAGGCGGCGTTGCGCAACACATATCCAAAATCCCCCAGTGAGAGATAGCCCGCGACTTCGACACGGTCGCCGGCGGTGAACCACGCCGCCTGGGCCGGGAAAACGGGCATGCCTCCCGTCTCATCCTGGACAAACAGGGGCCGGCCCGACTGGCTGAAGGTGACCACCCCGGAAAGCTTGATCCGGTGCTGGGTGGCGCGCCATAGCATGAAGTGCGAAAGCGATCCGATAGGCTGCGCCGCCACGGCGAACGGGTCCGCCGACCCGGGTTCCTCGACGGTCACCAGGTTGGTGGAGGCGGTCCACACATAGGAGTTGGTAAGCTGGCGATTGCGATTGGCGCGGGAGCCGCAGATGCCTCGGACCCGCACCAGCGAATCCACCAGGTTGGTCAGCGCCTCGCTCCCAACGCCCGGCACATCCACCTCAATCAAGCCGCTGGCGTCGCCGATCTGCAGGTCGGTGGCGCTCGCGTTCGCGTGCACGGCGCGCACCACGCCGCGCGTTTCCACCCACTGCGCGTCAAACTGTCCCGTAGCCAGTTGATACAGTGTCACCGGACGCGCTATCGGCAAGGTCCGTTTCCCCAGCGCTTTGATGCTCGTGGCTTTAATGATCGGCGCGTACTCTCCCGGGCCGCTCACCCCGGTGATCTCAACCTCGTCGCTGAATTCCCAGTTGGCGTCAGGCGCATGGCCGGGCGTGGAGACGAAAATCCCCTCGGTCTCATCACTGACCCACATCCCGCGAATGTCCTTGCGAATGCCGGTGATGACGGCATGCAAGCGAACGGGGTATTTCCATGCGGCCTTCTCCGGAGGCAACTCGCGAATCTCCCTCACCTGGGTCAGGAGGGGCAGAGTATCCGGCTTGTCCGGGGCGGGACGGACTTGCTGGTTGGCCGCCAGGTATGAGGACTCCGGCCAGACGACGGCGGAGCGAATCACTGCGTGATTCTCTTCCCAGGCAAGCAGGCCCGCGGCGATGACGGTCTCGCCGCTCTCCAGGGGGGTGGTTTGGCGCGTTTCGGCGCGAATCGACCCCGTCTCATCCTGGATGACTACAAACTCACCCAACCGCTGGTCCAACACCACGCCATGGATGCGCACCTGCCGGTTGGTTTCCCGCAGCTCCGTCTTCTGGTGCAGCGAGCTGATCGGCGAGATGGGGACCTCATCCGGACGGCCAGTGGTCAGCCGGGAGGCTGAGAGCGGCTCCGCGGGGTTCCGGGTTTGGTTGGTTCGCGGTCCTTCGGGGCCGGCGGCATCGGCGGCCGGCAAGCCTGCGCACAACGGCCCGAGCAGCGCCGTGGCGCAAATCATGCCCGCCAGAAATGGGGCCAGCCCCAATCCCTCGAGTCTGCCATAAGACCTGCTGCTCATGTTCTTGTTCCCGTTGCCTCCGGCCCGTTTTCGTCGTCTGGAGCTACGCGCAGCCAACAAGACCTGCAAACGGATCATCGGCAGCCCCGCGGAAAACTTGAGCCATCCTGGTTCATCCCGTTGCCTCCAGCCAGGAGGCAGTGTCGGAATGCGCTCGATCCGAACTGCGTGGTTTTCGGGAATCCCAACGGAATTCTATCGTCCGAACCCGGGTGGGACCTTTCGTTTCCCGGGGCTTCAGCTCTTGGGCGGGAAGATCACTCTGACCTCGGATGGATCGATGCGCTCATGGGTCACGCCCGCGGGTGTAGAGACCTCAATGCGCTTGCGCAGGTCTCGCGCGGCGCCGATACCGGTCAGGTCGACCAGCGCCCGGATGTCCTTGGTCTGAATGGTGCTTAGGGTCCTGGCATCGCCCTGGACGGTCACCTCGACTTCCTGCGGGTTGACTTTGAAACTGCGAACGTCTTCGGCCGAGGAAAGCACGACCACCGGCACTCTGGCGAACACCCGTCTTTCGGGCGGTGTCAGGCTCAAGGGGCCGACGGGCGAAACCTCTTTCTCGATGGCGATGCGAATGGTGAACCAGGTCAGGGCCGCGAGGGCGAGCGAGAAGAGCTTGAGGAAGAAATCCTTGAAGACCAGGTTTCGCGAAAATGCAATCATTTGGCAACGCTGGTTGGGGTGGTGGCGGGAGCGGCGGCCGTGTCGGTCGCGGTGGTCGGGGCATTCGATTTGGCCATGTGCACGGGTGAGGGTTTGACCCGATCCGTTGTCCAAGAGCGGACCCAGCCCGTCCAGTTGCGCGACCGCGTCGGCGGCACCAGCACCGAGGTTAGAAACGCGCGAAGCGCCTCGAAACTGACTCCCCGCATCAATTGGCCGCGGTAAGCATAGGACACTGCCCCGGTCTCTTCCGAAACCACCACGACCACCGCATCGGTCTCTTCGCTCAAGCCGATGGCGGCCCGGTGCCGGGTGCCCAGCGACTTGTTCAAGTCCTGCCGCTGGGTCAGCGGAAAAATGCAGGCCGCGTAGGCGATGCGGTCGCCTTTGATAATCACGCCCCCGTCATGGATGGCGTTATTGGGAAAGAAAATGGTTTCCAGCATCTCCGGCGTCGCCTCGCAATCGACCACAATGCCGGATTCGACGGCTTCCTGGAGGTGGATGGACTGTTCGAGGGCGATGAGGGCGCCGATGCGCACATCGGCCAGGCGCTCAACGGTCTGGATGATCACCTCGATATTCTCGCGCTGCTCATGGGCGGTGGCAAAAAGCGGCAGGTTCCCCAGCTCGGCCAGCATCCGGCGCAACTCGGGCTGAAAAATGACCAGCACCGCCAGCACGAAGAACGCCGAGAAAGCACCCAGCAAATACTGCAGCACCTTCAACTTCAGCAGGAAGCTGACCAGCACAAAGGTGAGCAATACCACCAGGAAGCCTGTCACCACCGGCGCCCCGCGGGTGCCCCGGATGAAGCGTAGCGCATTGTAGATCCCCACCGTCAGGATGAGAACCTCCAGCACGTCACGCCAGTGTTCCTGTATGATGTCCCAAATCATGCTTTCTCTCTGCTACTATCGCTTCGGCCATGCGAATCGCCTGCACCGTCTGAGCCACGTCGTGTGCCCGGACAATCTGCACACCCGCCTCGACGCCGAGGCAGGCGCAGGCCAGCGCTCCCGGCAAACGCCCCGCTTCGTCCGTGCCTGCCCGGGACACCCTGCCCAAAAACGACTTGCGCGAGACTCCAAGCAGCAATGGCCGCCCTGCATCGCCAAACTTCCGCAATGCCCCGAGCAATTGCAAGTTATGCTCGACGGTTTTGCCAAAGCCGATTCCGGGATCCAGTATAATCTGCTCGCGCCGCACTCCGCAACGCTTCAATCGTTCCAGCCGCTCAAAAAAAAAGGCTTCCACCTCTCTGGCCACATCGCTGTAAGCCGGGTGGAGCTGCATGGTCTGGGGCGTGCCTTGCATATGCATGCATACGTAGCCCGCGCCCGTCTCGGCCACCAGCCGCCACATGGCCTCGTCCTCGCGGTTGGCGCCGACATCGTTGACGATGCTGGCCCCCGCCCCCAGCGCCGCCCGCGCCACCCCTGGCTTCATCGTGTCGATGGAAATGGGCGCCGGGATGCGCCCCGCCAACTGCTCGATCACCGGCATCACCCGGTGTAACTCCTCGGCTTCGTCCACTGGCGCCGCGCCCGGATGGGTGGATTCCCCTCCGATATCAACAATCGCGGCCCCTTCCTCGACCAATCGCAGCGCGTGCGCCGCCGCCGCCTCCGGCTCCAGAAACCGCCCGCCGTCCGAAAACGAGTTCGGTGTGGCATTCACAATGCCCATCACCAGCGCCGGACCGGGAAACTCGAATCTAAACTTGCCGGCCTGAAGAATCACCGGAGCCTCCCCGGGTTTGGCTCGGAATCCAGAGCAGGCGTAGGAAGTGACACGCAGATTGAAATCCCCCTCACCCCGGCCCTCTCCCAAAGGGAGAGGGAACAGGTAAGCTGGACTGTCGAAAGTGTCGATGCGGCTCGCTTCGTCCGCTGGCAGACGATTACTCTCCCTCTCCCTTTGGGAGAGGGCCGGGGTGAGGGGGATTTCATTTGCGGGCCACGCCGTCTCGCCACCGTCAGCACAATCTCTCCGCACTCCAAATTCATCATGGATCGCCTGCTTACTTCCGGGACTTGGCCATCTGGATGAGTTCAATCTCGTACCCTTCCGGCGCATCGATGAAGGCGATGCCGCTGCCGTCCGGATTCATGTGGGGGCCGTCCGAGTACTGAACGCCGAGCGCGGCCACGCGGCGCCCGAATTCCTCCAGGCTGTCCACCTCAAACGCCAGATGCGTCAGGTCCGGCTGCACTTGGACCGGCCCGCTGGCCGGAAACGAGCACAGCTCGATGAGTTCCTCGCTGCCGGGGGCCTTGAGAAAAACCAGCTCCGACCCGCGCGGCGATTTGTGCCGCCGCACTTCCTCCAGCCCCAGCACCGATTTGTAGAACCTGACGGTGCGTTCCAAATCGTTGACCCTATACCGCGTGTGCAGGAGTTTTTTTGCCTTGCTCATGGCGCCAAGATAGCGCCGAATCGCTCCAAGGCAACTGTGTTCGTTAGATCGAAATCCCCTGTTTCCTGACCGCTTTCCTCAAGTGCTCCAAGGCCGCGGCGAAATCGGCGCTCTTTACAAATTGCTCGAATTCCACGTATCCCTCCGGGCTGAAAGCCGAGCGAAAGGCGTCGCGGTTGGCTTTCAGGCAGTCTTTTGCCCCGGGATCCTGATCGGTAAGCAAGGGCAGAATCTCGTTCACTGCCTTTCGCAGTTGCGGCAGATTGACCGGGGGCGGCGTCGGCAGACGACGCGCGGGCGCCGGCTTGTCTTCCTTCGGTTTCGACTCGGGCTTGAGGTCTGTGTCAGGCTCGGGGGCGGCTTGCGCGTCCGGAGCCGGGCCTGAGAACAGATCCATCTGGTCGTCGCGACGGTTCTTCCTGCGCTTCGGCGCTTTCGCTTGAGCTTCCGGCGCGGCAGCCGGTGTGGGCGTCTGAGAAGGTTCGTCCGCGGAGACATCTTCCAGAGGCGGGGCCTTCGCCGCCGCGCCGGCCGGACCGGGTTCGTTGTCTGTTTCCGGAAGAGGCGGATTTTCCTGGGCGGGTTGCGGCGCATCAGGTGCGCCGGTCTCGGCCGCCGGAGATTCTTCTGTTGCGGCGGCCTTGGGGGCGGGTTCCGGCTCAACCACCGCGGGAGCGGAGGACGCGGGGGGCTCAGCCGCAGCCGCGGGATCATTGGTCACCGCGGGCTGAACTGGTGGCGGCGGGTCCGACGGATCGGCGGCCGCCGAGCCTGTGCTGCCGATTGAAGCTTCGCGCAGCCGCACCAATTCAGTTTCGGCCTTCTGAAGCCGTTCGGTCAGTTCCGCCACCTGGGCTTCCGACGGTTCAGCGGCGGCCAGCCGCTCTTGCAACTGGCGGTTGGCGGTTTCCAGTTCTTCGAGCCGGGTTGTGCTTGCTTCAGCGGCCCGCTCTGCTGTCCGCGTGGACGATTCCAGTCTGCGTTGCAGGCCGGCGATCGTGGCTTGGTCCTGCTGCCAGCGCGCCTGCGCGTCGGCGGTTTGCTTTTCGGCTTCGGCCATTCCGGCCAAACGGGCCTCAAATTCGCGAACGCTTTGCTGCGCCCGGTCCAATGCCGCTCGCGCTTCCGCCAAGTCGGCCTGCCTTGCATTCGCCGTCTCCTCCGCCGAGCGGACCTTGGCCTCCAGCCGCGCCTGCAGCTCGGCGGCCTTGGACTCCGCTTCTTTAACCTGGATCTGAGCGGCTGTGCCGGTGTCCTGCGCGTTGCGCACGGCGCCATCCAAAACCCCCAGGGACTCCGCCAAACCGGACTCGGCCTGGCGGAGGGCAGCCCGCGTTTGCTCGAGTTCCCCCTGCATGGCCGAGCCGGCGTCTTTCATCCGGCCCAACTCCTCCAGCGCCTTCTTGCGTTCGGCGGTCTCGCGGATCACCCGCTGGTCAGTCTCGATCAGGGACTGCTCCAGATGGCGGTTGGCCTCCAGGAGGTGGGTTAGCAGCCCGAGCAACGCGGCCAGCATCAGCGTGCCGAGCGCTTCGATAACCACCCTGGTCGTGCTTAGCCAGCCGCTGACCGGCCAGACCGCAAGATTGAACCGGAGCCCAGGCACCCGCAGTTTCTGCGGCACAACGTCTTCGGGCGGCGGTCCGCCGAGCCCGGCCACAAAAACCGCCCGCTGCCGGGCAAAGGCCGGCGTAAAGAACGCATAATGATAACCCTTTGCCGGCAGGCCGCCCATCCCGGCATTCTTCAACGCGTCAGAAAATCGCATGGATGCCGCCACAAATCCCCAGCAAACCTCCCGCCCATCCCGACCCCGCGTGAAGACGGGCACTCTGGCCACAATGCCCAACTCGCCGCGATAAAGCGGCACCGGCCCTGAAAGGGTCAGCATCCGGCTTTGCATGGCGACGCTTGCGTCCGGCGCCAGCGCCGGGTTCTTGAACACATTCGTCCCGATGGCCCGCTCGTTTCCTCCTTTGGGCACGATATCGCTCACCACGCCGGCGGGCTGCAATTCAAGCGTGGCCAGCCCGGGCCGAGTCGCCAGCAGATCCTGCGCGACTTTCTGGAAATTGGGAACGGCTCCCCCAGCCTGGCTGGCAAGCGCGCCCAGCGTTTCGGCGGCGGATATGGCCTGGTTGAACTGCAGTTCCGTCTCTGCGGCTTCAGCCATCGCCAGCGTGCGCGCGGCGTTGCTGGCCGCTTTCCCCCGCACTTTCGCCCGCCAGGCGGCCATCCCCAGGCCCACCGCCAGGCAAACCACAAACACGATGAGCGCCGGCTGTCTCAGCAATCCCGGCGAACGCTTGCTCTCGCTTTCAGTTCCAAACGGACTCATACCATGCGCCTCGTGGTCGAGGTGATTCGATTTAAACTCGTTTCGTCAAGCGACACAAGCCAAGTTTAGCTCCCGCGCGGCGGCGTGGAAATGGTTTTCTGGTGGCGAATTAACCCCTTGCCGGGCAGCCTTCTTTGAGTTAGGAAATGCGCGTGATCCATTGGTGGAAAAGGTTTTATCCGCTTTCTCTGGTGATCGGCTTCTGCGCCGCCACGGCGTCGGGCCAAATCGATCCGGTCAAGCGAGAGCTGATCCAAATAGGCTATAACGGAGCGCTGGAAGGCCATGCCCCGCTGGCGGCCTATGCCTTTTGTTACTGGAATCAGCCCGGCTTCCTCGAGACCAACCTGACCCTGCGCCTGGCGGTGGCGCCGGTCTATGTGGATTCGGAATTGGGCATCCGCCATGCCTTGGGGGAGTACACCGACGTGGGCATCGGCCTGGCCGGCGGCGGCTATGCCGACAGCTATGAGGAGATCGATCAGGGCAGGTTCATACCGAGCCAGTCATTCATCGGCGATTCCGGCGAGGCCTCCTTGAGCGTGTATCACCTGTTTAATCCCGGCAAACTGATTCCACTCAACGGCATGCTCCGCGGTATCGCCCACTACTCGGTCTATGACACGAGTGACCAGACCGCCTCCAATTTTAAACTGCCGGATGACCACGGGACATTCTCCGTGCGGACGGGCCTGCGGTGGGGCGGCCGGGAGCCGACCCTCTACCCGGATCTGGCCATGGAATTGTCCGTCTGGTATGAGGGCCAATTCCGCACCACAGACGAGACCTATGGCTTTGATGACCGGCGGATCGAACCGCATACGCATCTGTTCTGGGGTGAGGCTTTCCTGGCCTACACGCTGCCCGAATTGAAGCACTCCTTCAGCCTGGGCCTGACCGCCGGCACCACCGTCGACGCCGACCGGTTCAGCGCCTACCGCCTCGGCGGGCTGCTGCCGCTGGTATCGGAATTTCCCCTCTCGCTGCCCGGCTATTATTACCAGGAAATCAGCGCCCAGCGGTTCGTGCTCCTGGGCGGAAGCTACATTCTGCCGGTTGACCCGCAGTATCGGTGGAACATCGATATTACCGCTTCGACGTCTTTTGTGGACTACCTTTCGGGCGTGGAACAGCCCGGCCATTGGAACTCGGGCGTGGGAGGCGGCTTGCTCTACAAAACCCCCACGTGGAAGGTCATGGCCGGCTATGCTTACGGTGTGAACGCCATTCGCACCAGCGGCCGCGGCGCCAACAGCATCGGTATCTGGATCCAATTGGATCTCGAACACGCGCGTGGCACCACAATGGAGCCCACTCAGCCCGGCCTCTGGCGCGGCGTCCAGCGCATATTCGGGCTGTAGGGCTAGTGCGGCGCAACCCTTCGGGCGGCATGTCTTTTGGCTTCAGCCTTCGTTGCTCGCTCCTCACAGACCTACGGGGGTATGCTCGCCGCTCGCGCCTCGGCTGAGGCCAAAATCCATTGCCGCAAATGTATCGGAATTTCAGGGTCGCCGCACTAGGCTTTCCCGGCCGGCGCGAGGGGGCGGCCAGTGCCTTCCCGTTCCACGGCGTAGCGGGTGAGGCTGGCGGTGTCATGGATGCCAAGCTTGTCCATGACTTTTTGGCGATGCTTCTCGACGGTCTTGGGGCTGATGCCCAGCTCGGCGGCGATCTGCTTGTTGGCTTTGCCCGCCGAGATGAGCTGCAACACCTGGCTCTCGCGCAAGGTGAGCCCGGAAATGCCCCGCGAACCGCCGGGCCGGCGGGCCTGCCGGCGCAAGCGCCCGGCCACAGCCGGACTGAAGGCGGGATGCCCGCCAAACACTTCGTGGATCGCTTTGCAGAGCTCTTCGGCGGCGGTGGTTTTGTTAAGGTACCCGACGGCCCCGGCCTCGAGCATCTGCCGCACCTCCTCCAAATCCCCATACGAGGTCAGCGCCAGCACCTTGGCGCCGGGAAAGCGCTTGCAGATTTCCTTGGTGGCTCCCAGGCCGTTAAGCTCCGGCATCACAATATCCATCAGGATCACATCCGGCCGCAGCCTCCCATATAACTTCACCGCTTCCCACCCGTCGGTCGCCTCCCCCACCACCTGGATATCCTGTTGAGTCTCCAGCAAAGCTCGCAAGCCTTGCCGCACGACCGTGTGGTCGTCTGCCAAAAGCACTGTCACCGTCATACAACTCCACTTCGTTTGAAATAACTGCTACCCGTTACGTCGTCCATTTTCTTCAACACGCAAGTGCTTTCCTCGGAAAAAAGTTGAACTTAACTTTAGCGAGCGGCTCAGGCAATCTGGAGCCGCCCCCACTACCTGGGCGGTTACGAACGATTATGGCTGTTGAAATCGACATCATCTACCAGGGCGGTTTGCACTGCGCCGCCACTCACGGACCCTCCAAACAAACCCTCGACACGGACGCCCCGGTGGACAACGGCGGCAAAGGCGCCGCCTTTTCCCCCACCGACCTGGTCGCCGCCGCGCTGGGCACCTGCATGGCCACCATCATCGGCCTGGTGGCCCAGCGCAACCATCTGAACGTCGAAGGGCTCAAGGTTCAGGTTGTCAAAGAGATGGCGACCGACCCGGTCCGGCGCATTGGCGCGCTCACGACTCGGCTGGTCTTCCCGAACGGCAAGACGCTCTCGCCCGCCGATCGGGCTAAACTGGAAGCCGCCGCGAAAGCCTGTCCCGTCAAGCAAAGCCTGCATCCGGATGTGCGTTTGCCCGTCGAGTTTGTCTATTCGGATTAAAGGCCTGGGATGCATCTGTTGCTCTGGGGGGAAGATTCCGAGGCCGAGCTGCGTTCGGAAGTCGCGGAGGCGTTTCCCGGCGCGCCGGCGGGGGACGCCGGCCCGTGGCTGATCGCGAGCGATTTCGAAATGGCATCGGATCGGTCGTTGCCGCACCTGGTCTTCGCGCGTCAGTTGATGCCCCACGCCCGACCGGTGAGCGCCGAGTCTGTCCGGGCCTGGGCCGGTTTGCTCCTGGATGCGATCGCCGGCGTCCTGCCCGACGGCCAGCCCTGGTCTCTCCAAATCGAGCCGCACTACGGCTCTCGCGCCAACCACCGGATCGGAGCGCGCGCCTGGCACAGCCGGAGAGTGTTGAATGGGGAATGCCGAACGCAGAATGAAGAGGGAGGCCGGGGCGAAATGAGGGGCGCCGAGTGCGGAATGGAGAGCGAAGAGGAGGTGCGGCAGGCGGTGGTGGATCCCGAGGCGGGACGGCACCGTTGCCGGCTGATTCGCGAGGCATTGATGGAGCTGATGAAGAGAAAGCGGCGGCATCTGCTGCGGCGGCTCCGCCGGGAGCCGGCCGGCTTTGCGCCCGAGGATTCGTTGGTCCAACTGCTTCTCACCGCGCCCGAGGCGGGGTTTGTTTCCGTGGCTTGCGCGCCGATCCCGTTCCAACAGCGTCATCTCATCTCGCCTTTCCCCAAAGGCGAACTTCCCGTGGCGTCGGACAAGGCGGCGCCCAGCCGCGCCTTTGCCAAGCTGGTCGAGGCGGAGGCGCGCCTGGGCCGGCTCATTGGGCCGGGCGAGACCTGCGTGGATTTGGGCGCCTCCCCGGGAAGCTGGACCTACGTGGCCGTCAATCGCGGCGCGCGCGTCACCGCCGTGGACCGTTCGCCGCTCCGCCAGGATTTGATGGAGAACCCTTTGGTGGAGTTCCGCCCGGGCGACGCCTTCCAGTTCAAGCCCAGCCGGCCGGTGGACTGGCTGCTATGCGACGTCATCGCGGCGCCGGAGCGGACGGCGGAGCTGCTGCTGGAATGGCTGCGTCGCGGCTGGTGCCGGCGGTTTGTGGTGACGATCAAGCTCAAGGACGCGGAGCGTGGCGACGTGTTGGGCCTGCTCAAACGGCAACTGCCTCCGCTGGCGCGCGACCTGTTCCTGATGCGCCTCTGCGCGAACAAGAAAGAAGCCTGCGCGTTCGGCAGCCGGGAGTGAAGAAAAGGGCCGAGTGTCGTGGGGAAGGAGACGGCAGCCAGCGTCGACCCCCGACCCTTTCGCGACCCTTTCGAGTTGCTTTCCGGTGGGAACGCCGGTATTGCTCTGGCCGGTTGGTCTATGAGCAAGAGCATTTAAAACTCACAGAAACTATGGCTGAAAAGTGTTTCCATCCCAGCATCGAAGGGGCGCAGCATGGCGCCAAGAACCTCGCGCAATTCCTGGCTTACGCGCGCAAATCCGGCGCCGCCGGCGCTCAGCCCTCCAATTACATGCTCCAGGCCTCAAAAGGCTTCATGAGCGCAAAAGAAATCCGGCGAACCTTCGCCAAAGCCGGCCTCAGCCTGGATGGGATCTCGGCCCACTGCCCATTCTGGGTCCACACCACCGCTTGGACCGGGAGCCCGACCATCCGGCCCTTTCTCCCGCCGGAGGTGGCCAAGGAATCTCCCGCGCGGATCGAGCAATGGGCCGAGGATTATATCCTGGGCTTGCTGGATCTCTGCGCCGAGCTGGAGGTCAAGATAGTGCCGATGTTCTGGGGCGTGGCGTTCGGCTGGGAGCTGGCCACCGGTTACCCGTGGGGTTTCTGGAAGGGATCGGACTACGACCTTATCAAAGAAGGCCGGGAGCGCTTTGTCCGCAAGACCGCCAAAATCCGCCAGCACGCGGGCAAGCTGGGCCTGTTCCTCGCCCATGAAATCCACCCGGGCACGGCGGCGATGTGCGCCGACGACTTCAACCTTTTAGTTGAGGCGTGCGGCGGCGACCGGTGCCTGGCGGTGAATGCCGACCCGTCTCATTGTTGGGAAGGAGAGAGCTGGGAAACGCGCTTCCTCAAAGTGGCGTCTCGCATCTATGCCTGCCACGTCAAGAACTTCGTCGTGCGCCCCGGCTTGCCGTTGCGCAGAATGGAGCCCTCCTGGCAGAAGCGCGCCATGCAGTTTGTCGATATCCCCTCCGGCGACCTGAACATGACGCGCTACGTGGAGCTGCTGATTCACACCGGCTATCCGCAACGCTACTGCCAGGCGACCGGGGCCAGGACCGCCCCGTTGGTGGTGGAAGCCGAAAGCGCTTATCGCGAGCTGGACGCCACCAGCGCCAACGCCATCGAGTACGTCCGCGACCGCCTCTGCTTTCCGGTTGCCGCAGGGTCCTTTGAGGACGGGATGGGGGCGTAGAAAGATTCGCAGACTTGATTGGCACGTTTGTTGCGATTGCACTTGTTGTAGGTTCCTTGGCTACCTACTTAGCCTTGAGCCGCAACGGGTTACGCCCCCAAACGTAGCCCGTTGCATTTTTGTTGCAATCGTTTGGGGCTGGTCTGGTCAACCGGCCGGGTTCGTCCTTCCTTTATGAATCCTCTCCTTGCAATCATCGGCGGCGTGATCTTTCTGGTCGTGCACCACCGGATAAACCCGCTCACCGCTCGCGATGCGAAATTTGCGCACTTTTCCGTCCCTGCGACCCATGACACGATACCCCTTCTTATGGCTGGGTCTTCGGCTCCGAAGCCTTGACGGCTTGTTGGAAGGCTCCCACGCATTCATGCACGGAGCTGAAGAAACCCTGGGGGGTGATCTCCTTTTCCAGTCCGATGCGTTCGAGAGTGTCGCGGAAGGGGCGGTTGGCGTGCGCGACCTTCAGGGCGATACCCTGGCTATCCAGTTCTTCATGCAATCCCTGGAGGGCTTCGGCGGCGGTCACATCGATGTCGGTGATGGCTTGGGCGTCGAGCAGGAGCCAACGGGTGGGCGAAGGGCTGGCGCCGACGAGTTGGCGGACGCGTTCCACGAAATGGCCGGCGTTGGAGAAAAGCAGCGGCCCGTAAAAGCGGTAAGCGATAAGCCCGGGCAACGTCTCGCCGGCGGGCTGGCCGCCCAGGTCGTGGAAGCCGTGGCCGGGCACCTCGCGCAGCACCGCGTCGGGGGGATGGGAAATGCGGTCGATCAAGCCGAGCAGCGACAGGGCGACGCCGAGCATGATGCCGGGCACAACCCCGACGGCCAGCACCCCCAGAGTGGTGAGGGCGGCGAGCCCGCCGCTGCGCGGGTAGAGTCGATAGATGCGTTTCATGGAGTCGAACTCGACCAGGGTAAAGGCGCCATAAATGAGGATGGCCGCCAGGGCCACCTCCGGCAGCCGCGCAATCCACGGGGTGAGGAACAATAGAAAAACCCCAAGCGTCAACGCGGCGAAGAGGCTGGCGAGCTGGGTCTTGGCGCCGGCGGAATCGTTGATCGTGGTGCGGGCCTGGCTGCCGGTGATCGAGAACCCCTGAAACAGCCCGGTGGCGGCATCGGCCAGGCCGAGAGCGGTGAGTTCCTGGTTGGGATTGACGTCGTAATGGTTCTTCGCGGCGAATGCGCGTGCCAGCAGGATGCCTTCGGTGTAGGTGAGCAGGGCGATGCCCATCGCGGCCGGCAGGAGCAGATGCACGTCTTTCCAGTCGGCCATGGGAAAGGCAAAACCGGGCAGTCCCTTGGGCAACGAGCCGACGAGCTTGATTCCATAGTGTTCGAGCGGCACGACCATCGAGAGGACCAGCGCCAGGAGGCAGACGGTCAGCGGCGCGGGGACTTTCCGGGCGAAGCGGCGCAGGAGCGCCAGCACAAGCAGCAATCCCAGCCCGAGCCCCAGAGTGGGGCCCTCGGTGAGGCGCAGCTTCGATCCCAATTCAACCAGGCGCGGGAAGAAATCATTATGGTCCAGCCCAATCCCGAAGAGCTTGTTGACCTGGGAAACCATCAGGATCAGGGCCGCGCCGGTCATGTAGCCGACCAGGACAGGTTTGGAGAGAAAATCGGCGACAGCGCCGATTTTAACGCTGGCGCCGATAAGAAGCAGCAGGCCGCTCAGGACGGCGACGGTGGCGGCCAGGCCGGCGGCGCGCGCGGGGTCGCCGGACGCCAGCGGCGCAATCGCGCCGGCCACCAGCAGCGAAATCGCTATATCCGGCCCGACAATCACCTGCCGCGAGCTGCCGAAGAACGGGTAAATCAGCAACGGGATGAGCGCCGCATACAAGCCGTGTTGAGGCGGCAACCCCATCAAGCCGGCATAAGCGATGACCGACGGGATCATCACCATGCAGACGCTCACGCCCGCCAGGAGGTCCGGCCGAAACCACTCACGCTGGTAATTGCGGAGCCACCGCAAACCCGGCACCCATCGTTCGAAGGCCGGCTTGGAGTTCTCTGGCAACATGCGTCCCATTCAGCCGTCACTCCACGACCAACACAAGAAGAATCGGGGGCCGGGCGTATGTCGACAGCCGGTCCCGGGTCGGGGGTCGGGGGGGGGACGAAGAAGCCCCTCCCCTCGACCCCCGACCCGCGCCCTGTCTCGGAATCATCCATCATTTCCAATTTCCAGACAGTCAGTCTGGCTCATGGTGTTGCGCACCAGTTCCTGACCCGCTGGCATATCGATAGCTCCACACAAGGCGAACCATCGGCTTAGTGTGAGCAGAAGCCATCGAGCGCTGAACAACTATCTTCGTCGCGCCGCCGCGATGATCCGAGGAGGCATTCGTTGTCTCAAGGCGGGGGTGCATCCGCTTGCTCTTGCGGCGATCCTGTTTGCGGGTTTCTCCCTTCCATCAACCGCCGCTCCGCGCTTTGTTCCGGGCCAGATTCTTGTCAAGCCGAAGGCCGGCCTCTCGGAAGCGGATTTTGCCAGCCGGCTCCGGGCCTATAGCGCCTGGCAGCGACAAAGCCTCGGCCGCCACAATGTGCGCGTGCTGGGAGTTTCCGAGGATCGCGCGGAAGCCGTGCTGGCCGCCTTGCGCTCGGATCCCGGCATCGAGTTTGCCGAACGCGATGCGCTTGCCAAGGCCGCTTTCATCCCCAACGACCCTCTGGTGGTTTCCGGCAGCGAATGGCACCTGGCCAAGATCCAGGCCCTGCGGGCATGGGACGTTGACTTTGGCAGTTCGAAAGTGGTGGTCGCCATCCTCGACTCAGGAATCGACGCGGCCCATCCCGACCTGGCCGGCCATGTCCTTGCCGGATACGATTTTGTCGGAGGCGACACCGATGTTTCGGACGATTTCGGACACGGCACAGCCGTCGCCGGCGTGGTGGTTGCCGCCGGCAACAACGGTGTCGGGGTTGCCGGCGTCGCCTACGGCTGCTCGGTCCTGCCCGTCAAAGTCATGGACTCGTCCGGATTCGCTTCGTATTCCTGCCTGGCCCAGGGCATCTATTACGCCGTGGACCAGGGCGCCCAGGTAATCAATATCAGCATCGCGGGCGATTCCCCCTCCGTCACGTTGCAAGAGGCCATCGACTATGCCTGGTCCAATAACGTCGTGGTCGTGGCCGCGGCCGGCAACAACGCCAACGCGGTGCCCCAGTACCCCGCCGCCTGCGACAATGTCGTAGCCGTCTCCGCCACTGAACCGGACGACTCGCTGGCCTCCTTCTCCAGCTATGGCAGTTTCGTCTCGCTGTCCGCTCCCGGCGACGACATCTGGACCACGCAGAACGACGCCCTCAATCCTTACGGCGCCTGGCGCGGCACCTCCTTCGCGAGCCCAATTGTGGCCGCGACCGCCGCGCTGGCGCTTTCCGCCAATTCTTCTCTCTCGAATTCTCAGATCGTTTCGATTCTCGAGCAAAACGCCGATGATCTTGGTGCCGCCGGTTATGACACCACGTTCGGCTACGGCCGCGTGAACGCCCTCCGGGTCGTTTGCGCCGCCAACCCGGAGCTGGCCGTCGCGCTCAATACCGCCGCCTCCGATCCGCCGGCCGTTGATTGGACCAGCCCTGCCGATGCCACCGAGTTCTCGTTGGGCGCCATCATCCCATTGCAGGCGGTTGCTGCCGCCGCCACGGGCGGTGTGGCCCAGGTGGTGTTCCTCGCCGGCAGCAATGTGGTGGCCGCGTTTTCCGCTCCGCCTTTCGTCGCGCAGTGGACCCCGCCGGGAGAGGGCAGCTTCGTTTTGACCGCGGTGGTGACCGATACCCAGGGGCTGACGGCCACCTCCGCACCCGTAACCGTTATTATCTCCGGCCTGCAAGCCGCCGCGCCGCTGCTCAAGATCACCACCGGGCCGCCCAATCACGCCCGGCTGGAGGCCCCGGCCGTTTCTCTCGCCGGCATTGCTTCCAGCAGCGCGGGGATCGGTCATGTCGAAGTCCAGCTCAACGGGGGTCCGGCGCAGGTCGCGGATGGCGACACCAATTGGAGCGCTCAAGTCAGCCTGGTTCCGGGGCCGAACGTCGTCGAGTTCCGCTGTTTCGATCTCGCGGGCAACGTTTCGCCGGCCATCACGCGAGCCCTCACCTACGTCGTGAACGTCCCCTTGGCCCTCGCCACCAACGGCCTCGGCCGCATCAGCCCCGACCTCGACGGCCGGCAACTCGAAATCGGCAAAACCTATACTCTCCGCGCCATCCCCGGACCGGGCCAGGTCTTTGCCGGCTGGACGGGGATTGCCTCCAGCTCGCCGGACCTGACGTTCCAGATGCGATCCAATCTCAGCCTGGCGGCTAGTTTCGTCCCGACTCCGTTCCCGGTGGTTCAAGGCAACTACGCCGGCCTGGCGGTGGGCGCCAGCGACGTGACACCGGATAATTCGGGTTTCTGCCGGTTGACCGTTACATCGCTGGGTTGTTTCACCGGCAAGCTGCTCAGCGCCGGCCGTAGCTACGGTTTCCGAGGCCGCTTTGATCTTTCCGGGGACACCACCCTGAGCGTGCCGCGGGGCGGGCTGGCCCCTTTGAGCGTGGCCTTGCACGCCGATTTGACCAGTGGCACCGACCAGATTGTCGGCCGCGTTACGGATGGCGACTGGTCCTCGGACCTGGTGGCCGATCGGAACGTTTTTAATGCGCGGACCAATCCCGCGTCGCAGGCCGGGCTGCGCTCCTTTATTCTCGAGTCCGCCGACGATTCGCCCACGCTGGCCGCCACCGGTTCCAGCCGGATTGCCGCTGGCGGCGGCGCCTCCGTGCGCGGCAAATTGGTCACTGGCCATTCCTTTGGCACCGCCAGCGCCCTGGCCAGGAATGGCGATTGTCCCTTCTATCTCTCTCTCAATCGCGGCACCCAGGTCATCATTGGCTGGCTCAACTTCCCCGCCGGCCAGGCGCCTCTCGCCGCTGGAACCGTCCTCTGGGCCGGCACCGGTACCAATGCCTTCGCCGCCACCCTGCGTGCGACCAGCGCGGAGTAGGCGGGCACTGGGAGGCCAAACACAACGCGGAGAAGGCCAGTAGGCTCCTGGACGACATGGAAGTCAGGCTGGAGGCCCTGAAGGCAAGTGATTCCGGGGGGATGCGATTTCCCGCTGAGATTGTTGACAAGGCTCTGCCGGGGCTCAAGCCGGTGCGTCCCAACAAACCGCTAAACCTGGTTGTGGGCGCTCTGGGGGGAATCGTGCTGGCGTTTGGCGCCGCCGGCATCAACGTTGGACCGGCGAATTGGGTGAGGAAGAGGCTGCGTGAGGATGCCGTTGCGGTTTAGGCGCTGATAACGCACTGAGGTTCCCAGCTCGCAGCTTCCGTTCGAGCGCCTTTGGCTGGGTCTTACAGGCTGCCGGTCATGGCCGGCAGGGGCGCGGCGGCGGACGGGGTCGAGGCGGAGAGTCTGAGTTTCTGGCCGATGACAAGGCGTTCGGTTCCGAGGTTGTTGGCTGCCTTGAGGGCCTTGACGGTGGTGCCGCAGGCTCGGGCTATTTGGCTCAAGGTGTCGCCCGCTTTCACCACATACACACCTTCGGCGTCGGCGGAGGCGGGATCGGAAGAGGCGGCTGCGGCCGGGCGCGGGGAGGGCGCCGCGAGGGCGGCCTGGGGGGACGCGGGATTCTCGGTTGACGGGTTGGGCGCAGCGACTGGGACATCGGTGGTCTGGACGGCGGCGCCGGCCATCGCTTCCGGGAGCGACCGCGCGCTGGCGATCAGCTCGTCGCGATAGTCTTTAAGCAGGAGGAACAGGAACAGGGCAACATGGGCCGTCAGCACCGTAAAGAACCAGGTGCGAAACCGCTCGCGCTGGCTTCGATTGGGCAGAGTGATGAGAGGGACCGCCGGAACAAAAGGATTTAATGTTTTCACATGCACATCGACTTAAAGGCTGAGCAGAGTGAATGCCAAGGAGGCAAGGAAGTGTGCGAATACAAGGCCGGGGCATCTGAATCGATTGTCTCCTCGATCCCGCCGTCCGTTTCCGAGGAAAAAGGCGTCTCGTGGCGGGCAAGCGAAAGACAAGCCGAAAAGCGCGCTGGGACGAATCCGCGCGAAAGGCTGTCCCAGCCGATCCAACCCAAGACAGCGCGTCCCATTTCTGGAATGCGGCCGAGACACGCGCGGTCCCGGGGCTCATGACGCGGCTTGCCGAGGGATCGGACCCGTCATAGATTGGCGCATGTCTTTGCCTGCGGATTATCACATGCACACGCCGCTTTGCCGGCACGCGGTGGGCGAACCGACCGAACTGGCAGCCCAGGCCCTCAAGGCCGGGCTCGACGAAATCGGCTTCTCGGACCATAACCCGATGCCGCGCAACAATTTCGACGACTGGCGCATGAACAACTCGGAGCTGGACGCCTATGTCGCCAAAGTCGAGCAAGCCCGGCGGCAGTACCCCAACCTGATCATCCGGCTCGCGTTGGAAGTCGATTATATTCCCGGCTACGAAGACTGGGTCCGAGAGCTGGCCGCCCGCCATCCCTGGGATTATTTCATCGGCTCGGTCCATTATGTTTCGGACTCCTGGGCCATCGACAACCCGAACCAGATTTCGGACTGGAAGAGCCGCGATCCGCTGGAGGTCTGGACCGCCTATTTCGACCGGCTGACCCGCGCGGCGGAATCGGGCTTGTTCGACATCATCGGCCACGCCGATCTGTGCAAGAAGTTCTGCTTTTATCCCAAGGAAGATTGCACGCCGTTGTTCACCCGGTTTCTGGAGGCGGTCCGGCGCCACGGCCTGGCTATTGAGCTCAACACCGCCGGGCTGCGCAAGGAGTGCAAGGAGATCTACCCCAGCCCGCGGCTGCTCCAGCTCGCTGCGCAGACGGGCGTCCCGATCACCTTCGGCTCCGACGCCCACGCGCCCGGGGAAGTCGGCCTCAACCTGTCCGAGGCGGTGGGCTTGGCGCGGGCTGCCGGCTTCACTCACTCCTGCCGGTTTGCGCGCCGCCAGCGGCGGCTGGCAAGTCTGTAACCATTTTTATGAAAGCTGTTATTCTGGCTGCGGGTAAGGGGACGCGGATGCGGGAATTGACCAATGAAATGCCCAAACCGATGCTCCAGGTCTGGGGCAAGCCGATTCTCGAACACATCCTGCGCGGCTTGCTGGGGGCGGGTATTCGTGAAATCTTCATCGTCACCGGTTTCCGGGCTGACGTCATCGAGGGCTATTGCGGCGACGGTTCCCGCTGGCAGGCGCGCATCGCCTATGGCCGCCAGATCATCCAGGACGGCACAGGCAAGGCCCCCGAGCTGGCGCGCGAGTTCGTCGGCGACTCGCCCTTCCTGCTGACTTATGGCGATATCCTCGTCAAACCCGAAACCTATCCGCACATGCTGCGCCGTTTCCAGGAGGGCGATTTCTCGGGCGTCATCACCGTCACCGCCGGCCAGGATGTCACCAAAGGCGGATTGAACTTTTTCGACGACCGTTTCTGCCTCCAGCGGGTGGTGGAAAAGCCCGGCCCGGACCAGCTCGAACAATTGCGGCGCGAAGGCTGGCTCAAGCCGAAGCAGCCGGTCTGGTACAATGCGGGCATCTACGTCTTCAAGCCCGCGCTTTTCGAATTCACCGCGGAGCTGCAAAAGTCTCCCCGCGGCGAATATGAGCTGACGGACGCTCTCAACGCGATGCTGGCCGCCCGCCACACGCTGGCCGGCCTCCCTATCGAAGGCCGCTGGGTGGATGTGCGCGACCCGGAAGTTCTGGCGCAACTCGAGAATGAGGCGCCTCCCGTACCGCCGCAGAGGCCAGTTCCAGAGGGTTGAATGCCGGAAGTAACGCTCGGTAACGATGAGGGCGCGCTGGCCACTACGAACTGGACGCCGGGGCTTTGAATAAGTTAAATGGAGTTAATGGCGCGAACGCAAAGTCATGCGGCGACAAGGCTCAATCAAAGCATCACGTGAAGGTCTGACTATGCGTTTCAATCGCGTCAGAAATGAACATGCACTTTCTTGAACAATTAAGTCTAAAGGGGTTTCGCTCTATTAAGGAGGTGGAGAACTTCACGTTTGGTCCCATCACGGTCCTTGTTGGGGCGAATGGCTCCGGGAAGTCAAACCTCATCGGTTTTTTTCGGCTGATGAATCACGCGATGCACGGTGGCCTCCAGGAGTTCCTTCAAATCTACGGCGGCGGCGCATCGAATTTTCTCCACTTCGGCCCGGCGCAAACCCGCTTTCTTAACGCCAAACTCACATTCAGAAGTGACGCGGGACTCAACACGTATCTTTGCGAGTTAGCCTTCGCGGCAGTCGATCGCCTGATCTTTGTTAACGAAGAGGTGCGATTCCAGCGGGAAGGAGCCAATCCTCCGCCTCCCATCCCTATCGTGAACAACGAGCCTTCGGAAAGCGCCCTAAGCCGGGAGCTGGATCCGGAACGCCAGCGCACCGAGACATTCATCCGCAGGTTTCTAAACAAGGTGCGTGTCTTCCATTTTCATGATACCAGCATGACGGCGCGCATGCGGAACTACTGCGACGAAAATGACACGCCCTACTTGCGCGCCGAGGGCGGCAATCTTGCGGCCGTGCTGCTGCGCTTGCGCAGGGAGTTCCCGGCGAATTATCGGCGTGTGGTCGCCGGGGTCAACACGGTCTTTCCGGAGCTGAAGGACTTCTATCTGGAGCCTACGGCTGGTAATGGCACAAGCTTGTTGTTGCGCTGGCAGCCGTCTAGTCGTCCAACGGAGATCTTCGGCCCCGCGCACCTCTCGGATGGCACGATGCGGATGATTGCCTTGGTGACACTATTCAATCTGCCAGAAGCCATGGCGCCATGGATGATAATCCTTGACGAGCCTGAACTGGGCTTGCATCCAGCCGCAGAGACGTACCTTGCCTCCCTCATTCGCAGCGCTTCAACACAAACTCAGGTGCTCCTTAGCACGCAGTCCGCGACCCTCGTTGATCACTTCAAGCCATCCGAGGTCGCGGTTGTGGAGGTGCGCGATGGGGCCTCGGAATTCAGCCGCCTCGATGAGGAGAAGCTTGGTCCCTGGCTAAAGCGTTACAGGCTCGGCGAGGCCTGGCGGAAGAACGTCTTCGGGGGGCGTCCCGAATGAACCTCTTTATTTACGTCGAAGGTCAGGAAGAGGAGATGTTCGTTAACCGTGTGCTGCGCGGCCACTTGAGTTCCTTTGGTGTTGTCGTGCGAAAACCGGTCCTGGCGGCAACAAGCTTCAGGATTGGTGAGGACGACGATATAGGCGTAACGGTCGGTGGCGTAACAAGCTATGATGCGATTCGAGAGGATATCCTCAATCAGTTTGCCGCCGGTGACATCACGGCTGCTGACGTGCTGACCACCCTGATCGACCTATATGCATTGCCAAGCGGTTTCCCGGGCTGTGAGGAGTCAATTGCGCGGGGTCTTGTGGGCAGCGACAAGGCGGCGCACGTCGAGCGGGCATGGCAGGCTGACATTGGACACGCGAACTTCATTCCCTACATCCAGGTCCATGAGTTTGAGGCTCTGATCCTCACGCGGCCCTCCGCTCTGGAGACATATTATCCAGAGGATGCCGCTGGCATCGCGCAACTTGGCAGGGACTGCGCGGGCTTTATTACGCCTGAGGATATCAACGAAGTGAAAGCGACCTCACCTTCCCATCGCATCCTTGCCCGTGTGCCGACCTATCGGAAGATCGACGGGTTCCGCCATCTCCAGGATATCGGCTTGCCTGAACTGAAAGTGCATTGCCCGCGATTTAAGACCTGGATTGAGCAATGCGAGAGATTCTTCCGGTGACCCTTTGCGGGGCCGCATTAGGTCTGCGGTTTGTCTCGGATCTCACGTTACAAATACTGGTTCATGCACTTCCATCGCTCCGTGTTTGCGGAGCAGCTCGATGAACCGGGCCAGCCCGCGCTTCTCGTCGGCGCCCAGGTGATAGTGGATGTGCCAGCCCAGGTAATCCTTGCGAAAATCGTAATCGTAATCCGTGCGGGTGCGAATGATGGTGTCGAGGGTGTCGAGCCCGAAATCGCGCGCCTCGCGGAGCTGGCGGCGCAACCGCCCGTTCTCCACCCCGCGCCGCAACGCCCAGACCGCATACACAAACGGCAGCTTGGTCAGCTCAAACCACGCGGCGCCGAGGTCCCAAATCTGGTGGACGCGCGGCGCGCGCAGCAAATCCAGCGCTCGATCCCCGATCAGTAGCGCGTAATCCGGCAGCTCCGCCGAATCGTAGCTCGGCAGCGGCGTAAATGCCGGCTTCAACCCCCGTTCCGCCAGCATCACCCGCGCCAGCTCCACGCTCGTGAGCGAGGCCGGGTCGCAATAAACTTCCTTGGCCTGCTCCAGCGGTCCCCTGTGCGCCAGCAGCACGCTCTGCACCTCCCCCAGCGATGCGATCGCAATCCCGTCCAGGATGTCATAGCGGTCCTGAAACAGCGTCTCGACGACGCTGACCAGGGCGGCATCCAGCTCGTCGCGGCGAAGCATTGCCGCCAGCTTCGAGGGCGGGGCGTAGACGATTTCGTCCTCCAGTCCCCGAGTCAGCGGCACGGCGTTGAGATAGCCGACCGAACCGACTCGGAAGGGCGCCAGCGATTTCTCGAGATTGCTTTCCCGCTGCAACTGGGCCGCTCGAGTTTCCCGCTCATAACGGTGGGCCAGATCCTCGGCAGTCTCCGCCGGGGCCATGCGCAGCTTCGCAGGTTCAGGATTCATCGACCTGACATTATAGCCCGCCCGCGTAAGGCGCAAGAACGAGGAGCGGTAAACGTTCGAACGTTAAAACGGGGGAGCGCGCGGACGCTCCAGGTCACCCGGTCGTCACGTTCTAACGTTCTAACGTTTTAACTCTTTAACACATCACGCCTCACGCTTCGCCCGCCCCGCTTCTACGCGCTTCAAGAACTCTTCCAGGCCCGCCACAAAGTGGTCGCGCTGGAGAAGCCAATCGTTATGGCCGCCACTGAGCCGCCAGAACAGTTTCGGCTCGTTGGCCGCGGCAAAATTCGCTTCGGCGTGATGGAACCCGACCAGCCGATCGCCGGGGCTGTGCATTACCAGCAGCGGCACGTCCAGCCGGGGCAGCCTGGCCCGTGTGTCGTATCGGATGTGAGAGAGCCGTCGCACCGGCAGCCAGGGGAACAGATCGGCGCCAAGGTCCGGGATGCTGGTGAACGTGCTGAGAAGCGCCAGGCCGCCCAGCAGCTCATGCAGAGCCAGTTCGCTGGCAACGCCGCCGCCCAGTGATTCGCCGAAGGCGATAACATCCGCGCCCAGGAATCCTCTTTCCCGCAGCCATCGGCAGGCGGCGTGCGCGTCGCGGTAGGTCCCTTCCTCGCTTGGCCGGCCCTGGCTGTGGCCGTAGCCGCGGTAATCGAACACAAACACATTCACCCCCGTCTCGAGCATTGCTGCGCAACTGCCCAGACGGTCGCCGATGTTCCCGGCGTTGCCGTGGCAAAACAGCATCGCCATCCGCCTCCGGGCTGAAAGGCTGCCGGCCGGGAAAAACCATCCGTTCAGCTCCACCCCGTCGGCGGCCTGAAAAAACACATCCTCGAACGGCCGGCCCAACTCGCCGGCGCTCGCCCGGAAATACCGGTCGGGATGATACACCTGGCTATGTTCGAACCACCGCAACATTGGAAAGTCCGGGCCAACACTGCCACATCGGAAAGCCGGAGGCTAGTGAGACGTGGACGTAAAACGTGAAACGTGATGCGTGATGCCTCAACGGATGTTTTCAGGTTATCAAGTTATCGAGTTTTCAGGTTGTCCTGCGCATCACGCATCACGCATCACGTTTCACGCATCATTCCTCAGCGCCTGGAGCGAATCTCCGCGGAGCGCGTAGCGAGTCGCTAGCCAGGTCCAGGCGGCGCCGTTGAGCAGCACAGCGCCAAGGGTCACGGCCAGCGACCGGAAAGGGAATGAAGCCCCGGGCGCCAGAAGGGCGGGCAGCACGGCAATCGCGGCGGTGGCCGCCCCGATTCCCAGGCCCAGGCCCAGCAGTGCCGCATGCTCGAACAGCACCAGTTTCTCGAGCGCCGGACGGCGGAAGCCGACCGCGGTCAGCAAGCCGAGTTCCGCCCGCCGCTCCAGCACGTTGCGCAGCACCACCACGCCCAGCCCGGCGCTGCCCAGCAGCAAGCCAAGCCCGCCGAGAATCTGAAACGCGCCCAAATAGGTGTTTTGCACCTCGTTAAGCGCGTTCATTCGGTTCACCGCCGTCGTCAGCTCGAGGCCTGAATCCTGCAAGGCCCGCGAGAGCGCAGCCGAAACCCGGGAAACGGAATCGGAAGGCGCGTCGATCAGAAACATGCGCCAGCCGCTTTGGCTCGGGAACCTCTTGAGAAACTCCGCTTCGTCGATAAGCAGGCTGCCTTGAAGAATCGAGTTGGCCACCGCCCCCACCAGGCGCACTTTGAACGTCTGCCCGCGCTCGTCCGTGTAATCAATGGTGTCCCCAACCTTCTTGCCTAGCGCCCATTCAATCGAGTTGGCGTCCCCTATCGCCGGCACTTCGTCAGGTTCGGAAGCGGTGATGGAGTTTCGTGACTGGGTCCCCGTCGTAGCGCTGCCCTGTGTTTCGGATGACATCCCCCACCCTTCGGCGTAGCGCAGACCTCCGGTCTGCTGTAGCGCAGACTTCCAGTCTGCCTGGGCTGCCGGGAACGAAGCGCACAGGTAATACCGAGAGCATGCGAAGTTCGGATGCCAATGCAGGCCAGAGGCCTGCGCTACAGCAGACCGGAGGTCTGCGCTACAGAGCCGGCGGCCCTCCGTCGTCCAAACGCTATGGCGGCGGAATTGGGGCGAGGGGGATTGCTGTTCACCAGCCATGTTCCCCCGCAACATCTCCCATCCGTCCTTTCCACGAAACCCTTTTGCGGCCTCGGCGAAGGTGAAACGTCCCTTCAGCGCTTCCGGATTCACTCCCAGCAGGCGCGGCTGTTGCGCGCGATTCAGGTTCAGGCAACTGGCGTCGTCCCCATCGCGCACCCGGAGCGGGACGATATTCACCCCGGGCATATCTTCGGCCCCGAGACCAAAGAATTCGCGGCCGGAGCGGGTAGTCAGGTCATGCACGATCGGCATCGAAGACTCGCCGATCAGGGCAAACCCGCCCGTGCCCGAGCTGCGGCGCGCGGCGTCGCGATCTGTTTCGATCCGGAAGGCCCCCACGGCAACGACGAGAAAAACGCCACTTGCCAGCAGCGCCACCGTGGCAAGGCTCCGTCCCCGGCGCCGGACACACGATCGCACCGCCAGCCCGGACAAGGTCAATCGCCCCATGCGCATCTTGTCCCGCACCACACCGAGCCAGGCGGCGGTAAAGGCTAATCCCGCCACCAGCGCCAGCGTCCCCGCGCTAAAGAATGCTTCGGCATTGGTCTTTTCGTTGCCCGCCATCGCCCAGCCGACAATGCCCAACGCCCCCATCCCCGCCGCCGCGCCAATCCAGAACGATCGCGGAACCCGGCGCCGCGAAGCCGCCAACAAACCCCGGAGGGACGAGCTCTGCGAGTCCTTGATATTTGGGCCTCGTGAAACTCGGCCCGCCGGCTTCTGCGTTGCCCCTGCTCCCGCGAGCAGCGCGTAGGCAGGGAGTCGGGCCTGCCTGCGAATTGTGAGCCAAATAGTCAGTGCGCCGACAATCGTGCTGGCGCAGGTGCCCGCAGCCACGCTCGCCGCGCCGGCATGAAACTGGAGCGTCGAAGCCCCAATCGCGCCGCGCCATACGGTGCCCAGCGCCCAAAGCATAGCCTTCGCGTAGCCCGCGCCGCCGGCCGCGCCCAGGATGCCGCCGACCAGTGCGAGCGCCGTCCCTTCGAGCAACAACAATCGGCGCACTTGCCGCGCCGTAAACCCCAGCGCCAGCAGCGTGCCGACCTCGGCGGCGCGCTGTTCCAACCCAAACTGGAACAGCAGCGCCATCAGCAGCAGCGCCGCCGCAACGAGGAAGAGGCTCAGACCGAGGAACAACTGGCCGAAATCCTGTCCCTGATCGGCCGCCTGGAGCGCTTCCGCGCGGACAGGTTCGAAACGGAAACCGAGTTGCTCCGGGTTCAACGCCGCTCGCAGCCGCTGATTGAGTCGATCGATGAAGTCTGATTCTGGTATCCCCTGCGGATTCGAAAACCGGATGCCGGTCAGGTTGCCAAACCTGTTACCCCACAGCTTCTGGCCGGCCGGCAACGAGACGAATGCCTTGGGCGTCCCGCGATGCTCCTTCCAATAGCGCTCATCTTTCGGCCGGATCGGAAAGGTGAGGTGAAAGCCCACATCCCACTGGCTGGTCGATTCCGCCTTTTCGAGTCCTGGAAAATCCGGCATGAGAGTCCGGTCCGCGTAAATGCCTTCCATCGGCACGACTCCCCGGACTCGAAATCGGTTGGTTGCCTCGACGAGCCTGGCCCCCGACTCGGGCAGGAAATAAACCATTTGGAGCGTGTCGCCTGGCGCGACGTGCAGGTCCTCCGCCAGCCATTCGTTCACGAGAATCTCATCCTCGCCCATGTCCGGCGGCGTGTAGGGCGGACCCGCGGCGGTCACCATCGAGTAAGGCGTGGCATTGGTTCCCGCGCTCATCTGGTTGGCGAGATAGGTTAATACGCCGACCGCATTCGTTGGTTCCAGGCCCAGGGCGGCTGCCGCGGCGGGTGGCTCCAGGAAGACGCGCGGCGAGCGCAATTCGGCAGCGAAGGGGGCGGGGGCGGAGGCCAGCTTCATATCTGCATCCGGCAGCGTCCACAGGACATGGGACTGGCTCGAAAGGAAGGCAAGGGCTTCTTTGGTCGATAGAAGGCGTAGGTTTAAATGTGCAGGCCCACGATGCGGAACCAACCTGTTCCAGGCGTCAATCAGGGGTGACAGAAAACCAGGCAGTGTATTGTAAGCGGGAAGCCCAAATCGTGGGAACGGTCCTGTGACGACCAACACGTTGGCTTTGCCAGAGAGATCGGCCCACCGAGCCAAGTCGTCGAGTCCGACAAAGATATTCCGGACCGGGGCGGTGCCAGTCCTCAGAGCGAAATCCCCTCCTTCTTGCGGTGAAAGGACCCAGCTTAACCTCAACCGCGCCCCCGTGCTGGCATCTTCATGTCCGGCCACGGCAGCCTCTCCAGGCAATGATCGGCGCCGCTGGACGCGCAGCAGTACTTCGTCGCCGGGGCGGAGGCGAAGCTGTGTGGCCAAGGCGCGATTCACGGCCGCTATCCCATTCGATGGGCAGGATGCCGGCGACCCGCCGAGGAACGCCCATGCTTCCCGAGTTATCCCGATCACTTGGACATCATTAGCGCGAGTGTCAGAACCGGGAGTCGAGGCTGATGCCGGCAAGGAAAGCAACATCGCCAAACTTGGTTGGTTCGTCATTCCAGGGGGAAGGACGAAGTGCCGCACTAGTGACAGGCTGAAAAACCGATCCATAGGCGCCATTGCGTACCAGGCGTTGGCGAGTCGCTGAACGGCTCTGTCCCTCAGGCTCTCGCGGACCGAATCCCCGACAATCAAGGCCCCAATCAGCGCCGCGCTCCCGATCGCCGCGCCCAACACCACGCCCAGATGAGCGCGCGCATGAAAGCGCAAGCTGCGCCGAATGAGCGTCCAGTTAGTCACGCGTCTCTCTCTTCCGCCGCCAACCGTCCATTCTTCAACGCCAGCACCTTTCCCATCCGTTTCGCCAACTCGCGGGCGTGGGTGACAACAATCAAAGTTACCTCTTCCTCGCGATTGAGTTCCACCAGCAATTGGCCGAGGTGTTGAGCCGAGGCTTGGTCGAGGGCGCCGGTCGGCTCGTCGGCCAGCAGCAACGGGGGCCGGTTGATCAGCGCGCGCACCACGGCCACGCGCTGGCATTCTCCGCCCGAAAGCTGGCCCGGCCGGTGCCCGAGCCGTTCCGCCAGGCCCACTCGCGCCAGCAACCGCCTGGCCCGGTCCTCCGCCGGCTCATCCGAAGAAGATTTCGCGTCAGGCTGGCCCGGCGTCCTGGCCAAGGTCGGCACGAGAACATTCTCCAGGACGCTGCATTGCGGCAGGAGGTAGTGCGCTTGAAAAACGAACCCGATCTGCCGGTTCCGCACGGCGGCAAGCTCGTTGGCATCCAGCCGGTTCAAGTCCTGTCCGTTAAGCCGGATCTCGCCGCTGGTGGGCCGATCCAGCGTGCCCATCAGGTGCAGCAGCGTGCTCTTGCCCGAGCCGGACGGCCCGACGATGGCCAGCGATTCGCCCCGGCCGACTTCGAGCGAGATCCCATCCAGCACCGGAATCCCTCCCGCGCCGTCGGGCGAAGGGAAGTGCCTGGTCACATTGGCCAGTTGCAATAGCGGGCCTGCCTCAGCCATGAGATAATCTGAGCCGAAACCCGGGAGCAAGGACAGGAAAAAGTCGTTGAACGCAGCGGGACGATTCTCCTTTGCTCTGGCCTTCCCCAGCCCGGTTCGCTAAGGTCCTTCCCGGTTCCCGACGGTCCTGTAAGGATCGTGAGCAACCCGTTCATCATGGATGCACCTTGCACTTTATTGGTGGTCGCGGCGACTTGCGTGGTCTCTTTTCTCGGTTTCAGGGATCGCGTGCTGGAAGAGAAGTACATCTTCAATCCCGAGAGCATCCTGGCCTGGAAGGAGTATTACCGGCTGGTCACTCCGGCCTTTCTGCATGCCGGCTGGGCTCACCTGGTCTGGAACATGTTCAGCCTTTACTCCTTCGGGAGCATCCTCGAAATGCTCTGCGGCAAAGGGCAGTTCCTCCTGATCTATTTCGGCGCGGTGATTGGCGGCAATTTGCTCTCTCTCTACGTGCATCGGCACCATGAATACCTCGCCTACGGAGCTTCGGGCGGAGTTTGCGGGGTGATTTTCGCACATATCCTTCTGCTTCCCGGCAGCGGTGTGAGCCTGGGTTTCGTTCCCGTGTCCGTTCCGGGCTGGCTTTATGCGATTGGCTTTCTGGTCATCTCGTTTTACGCCCTGAGGGCCGGACGGGGCAATATCGGCCACGACGCGCATCTGGGCGGAGCGATTGTGGGCCTGCTCATCGCCGCGGCGCTCTTCCCGGCGGTGGCCCGATTCAACTGGAAAGTCTTTCTCATCCTCCTCCTCGCCTCGGCGGCAATCTTGTCGTCGCTGTGGGCAAGACCGCTGTTTCTGCCGCTTCTGGCCTTTCCGTGGATAAAAGCCGGCTTGGTTAACAGGCGCCGCGCGCGTCTGCCGAGTCACAGACGGCAGGCACTGGAGTTGGACGAGATTTTGGAGAAAGTTCATCGCGAAGGGATGGAAGGGCTGACCAACGACGAGAAAGCATTCCTCACGGAGGTTTCCGGCAAATACCAGCGCCGGGCGGAATCCAAAAAGCCGGAATCGGATCTGATTATTTGAAAGCCTCACCCCAATCCGTACCGTGAAAGATCCGCTGCAATTATTCCCTCAAGTGATCCTTGTTTCGGGCATTGCCTCAGTGATTCTGGGCGGGGTGCTGCTGCTGCTGACGGTCTGGCGTTCACGTTGGCGGCGGATACTCGATGCGGAGAACGCATTCTGGAAGCGGTTGGGCCTCTCGGGGAACTGGACACGCGTGCGGCGGTTCGAAGAGAGCCGGGCCGTGATCTATATTTTGGCCGCGCTGCTTGTGCTGCATCTGGTCCTTCTGGCGATGGCGGCCGGGGCCTGGATCTATTTCGCCCATCGACTCCATCAACCTCCGCCTGTCTCCATCGTCCAACCAGCGGCCACCAATGGAACAGGGGGCCTGAAGGACGGAACGTGATGCGCAATGCGTGAAACGTGAAACGGTAAAAGCTGCCACCGGCCCCTGACAACCTGATAACTTGATAACCTGACAACATCCGCGCATTCCGCATCACGTCCCAACCCCATGCCCCCCTCCTCCGCAAACACTGACCGCGCCCGCCTGCGGCATATTTATGACCGGCTGTGGTTGGCCAGCATCGGCAGCATACGGGCCGGGGAGATCGAACCGGACCCGGTTTTGGCGGCGGGACTGCCCGATCCGCGCCGCGGGTTGACGCTTATTGGCCGGCCGTCTCCAGCCGTGCGACGGCGCGTGGAGACATTCCTGCGCGAGCTGCGCCAATTTGAGCCCGAACAGTATTATTACGCATCTTCCGAATTTCACCTGACGGTCCTTCCGCTGTTTACCGCTACCGCCAGGCCCGATCCGTTTTTTGCGCGAACAAAACGTTATGTTGCCGCGGTCGATTCCATAATGCGAAGGGCCGCCCCTATTCACCTCGAGTTTGCCGGCGTCACCGTGTCGTCGGATGCGGTCCTGATCCAGGGTTTTTTCGAAAACCAGGCCCTGAACGAGCTCCGCGACGCTCTCCGACGGCAGATCCGGTCTGACTGGCTGGCGGAGAGTCTGGATGGACGCTACCGGCTGGAGACAGCCCACATGACCGTCGTCCGATTCCGCGCGCGGTTGCGCGATGCTGAACGGTTCGCTGGCGCGCTCGACGAGGCTCGGCATCGTGTATTCGGCGAAACCGATGTCAGGAGCCTAAGGCTCGTGAAGAACGATTGGTATATGACGCGGAGCGTGCTGGAAACGGTGAAGAGATACCGGTTATGCTCTATCCCCGCGACCCGCGACACTCGACCCCGACCCGCTTCCCCTCGCGATGTTGAGGCCCGGGCTAAAAACCTCTGGCAGCTTTCTTCCAGACCGGCTACAAAAGACGTGCCGGCCGGCAATGACGCCTTGATGCGCTCCGCCTTGCGCCGGCGCTAACAACTATGGCCAAACTCGTTTTCGACATCGAAACCTCCGCCCTGCCCCTGGAACAATTCGACGAGGCCCAGCAGGAGTACCTGTTCCGCGATTGCCAAAAGATTGCCGACGAGCCGGCCCGCGCGGCCCGGCGCGTCGAAATTCACCAACAGTTCAGCCTCTGGCCCCTGACGGCCCAGGTCGTGTGCATCGCCATGCTCAACGCCGAGACTTCCCGTGGCCAGGTCCTCTTCACCGCCCCTGACTACCCGGAGGAAGGCGAGGACGCCGGCCCGGTCGAGTTCGTCGCCTGCATGGATGAAGTCGAGCTGCTGACCGCCTTCTGGGACGTGGCCAGGCACTATGACACGGTGGTGACCTTCAATGGCCGCGGCTTCGATGTGCCGTTTATTTACCTGCGCTCAGCGGTGCTCAACGTGCCGATATCGCGCAAGGACTTACTCGGGTACCGCTTCGCCACCGAGCCTCATTGCGATCTCGCCGAGCAACTGACCTTCTACAACGTCAGCGGCCGCGAAGGCGCCGCCCGCCGATTCAATCTCGATTTCTACTGCAAGGTCTTTGGCATCGAATCCCCCAAAAGCCAGGGCGTCACCGGACGCGACATCGACACGCTCATCGCCGAAGGCCGTTTTCGCGACATCGCCGAGTATTGCCTGCGCGACGTCAAAGCCACCGTCCTGCTCTACCAAATCTGGAAAGAGCGTCTCGCGGGCGTCAAATGACCCTGGTCTGCTTTGCGGTCAAAGAGGAAGCCGCCGCCTTCAAGCGCCAGGCCGGCGCCTCGGCGCGGCTCCATATCGTCGTGACCGGCATGGGCCGGCGCAACGCCCAACAGGCCCTTCGCGACGCCCTTGCGTCCTTCTCCCCCAAGCTGGTCTTGAGCTGCGGCTTCGCGGGCGGACTCGATCCCGCGCTTCCGGGCGGAGCGGTCGTGTTCGATGCCGACGCTGAAGCCGGCCTGGGGCCGGCATTGCTGGCCGCCGGCGCCCGGCCGGCGCGCTTTCATTGCCACGATCGCGTGGCGGCTACGGCGGCGGAGAAGGGCGCCATGCGCCAGGCCACCGGCGCCGACGCGGTCGAGATGGAATCCGGCGCCATCCGCGCCGTCTGCCGCGAGCGAAACATCCCGAGCGCGACCGTTCGGGTGATCCTGGACACCGCCGGCGAGGATCTGCCGATCGATTTCAATGCGCTGATGAGCCCGGATTATCGGCTCGACGGCGGAAAGCTGGCGCGCGCCCTTCTCACCTCGCCGGGAGCAATTCCCGGCCTGCTGCGCCTCCAACGGCAGACCCGGGCGGCCGGTCAAAGCCTCGCCCGGGTGCTGGCGGCGATCCTTGGAAACTTCAATTGACTCAGAGGGCCGCTTTGTGTATTCCCGTGGCTTATGCAAATCGAGAGCCTCAAGGTATTCTGCGATCTGGCGGAGAGCCAAAGCTTCACCAAGGCGGCTCAAATCAACGGGGTTACCCAATCGGCGGTCAGCCAACAGATCACCGCCCTGGAGCGCACTTTCAAAGCGCTGCTCATCGAGCGGAGCAAGAAACGCTTCCGCCTCACACGCGAAGGCCAGGTGCTCTACGATTACAGCAAGGAAATGGTCCTCTCCTTTGGCACCCTTCAGGGCAAGCTCGAGGAGATCAAAAAGGTTGTTTCCGGCACGATCCGTGTCGCCACCATCTACAGCATCGGCCTGCACGACCTGCCGCCCTACCTGAAGAAGTTCCTCAAGACCTATCCGACCGTCAATGTGCACGTCGAGTACCGCCGCGCCAACCAGGTCTATGAGGACGTGATCGGCAACGTCGTGGATTTGGGCCTGGTCGCCTTTCCCAACCGGGACGGCAAGCTGGAGATTACCCCGTTGCGCAAGGATCCGCTGGTGCTGATCTGCCACCCGGATCATCCCCTTGCCAGGAACAAAGCCATCCGCCTCAAGATGCTGTCCGGCCAGAAATTCATCGGTTTCGAGCCCGACATCCCCACCCGCAAAGCCTTGGACCGCATCCTCAAGGACCATTCCGTCCGCGTGCAGCACGTCATGGAGTTCGATAACATCGAGACGGTCAAACGGGCGGTGGAAATCGACGCGGGCGTTGCCATCGTCCCCCAGGAAACGATCCTGCAGGAGGTCGCCAGGCACACCCTCGCCCAGGTGGCGCTCCAGGATGGCGCCTTCTTCCGCCCGCTGGCGGCTGTGTATAAGAAGAACAAGACCCTCTCCCCCGCAATGAAGGAGTTTATCGAGACCCTGAAGCAGCCGAAGAGTGAAACGTAAAGCGCTAAAACGTTAGAACGGTGAAACGGTAGAACCTGCCAACGGTCCTTGACAACCTGATAACCAGCCCTGTCTTCCGTTCTAACGTTTTAACGTCTTAACGCTTTAACGTTTACCTCAGATTCGCCGGATTGAGCGGCTTGAGGTCCTTGGGAACAAACGATCCGTTCTTGCGGATGAGTTCTCCATCAAACCAGATCTCGCCTCCACCCCAGTCCGGACGCTGGATGAGCACCATGTCCCAATGAATGGCCGAGCGGTTGCCGTTGTCGCATTCCTCGTAGGCCTGGCCGGGAGTCAAATGGAGCGAGCCGGCGATCTTTTCGTCAAAAAGAATGTCGCACATCGGGTTGAGAATGAACGGATTGAACCCCAGGGAGAATTCCCCGACATACCGCGCGCCGGCGTCGGTATCGAGAATCTGATTAAGCCGCTTGGTGTCGCTGCCGGTGGCGCTGACGACCCGGCCTTCCTTGAATTCCAGGCGGACGTTTTCGAATTTCGTGCCTGAATAGAGGGTGGGGGTGTTGAACTGGATGTGGCCGTTGATCGAGGTCTTGACCGGGCAGGAGAAGACTTCGCCGTCCGGGATGTTGCGGTCGCCCTTGCACATCTTGGCGCCGATGCCCTTGATGCTAAAGGCCAGGTTGGTCCCCGGCCCTTTGACCTGCACCCGGTCGGCCTTCTTCATCCGCTGCTCCAGGGGCGCCATGGCGCGGGCCATCTTGCGGTAATCCATCGTGCAGACGTTGAAAAAGAGTTCCTCGAACGCCTCCGTGCTCAAGCCGGCGCTTTGGGCCATGCTCGGCGTCGGCCAGCGCAGCACGCACCACCGGGTCTTGCCGACCCGGTAATTGAGCACGGGCCGGGTCGCCTTGGAAAAGAGCGCCATCCGGTCGCCGGGCACGTCCGTGTTTTCGTTGGCGTTGGCGCTGCCTCGCACGGCGATGTAGGCCTGCATCTTCTTCATCCGGAACAATTCCAGGTCCCGCGTCAGCCGGGCATGGGCCTCATTGGTGCCCATCAGCGCTTCCCGGTTCAGCCGCGTGTGGCGCGCCTCGATGATCGGCACGGCCCCCACGGCCCGCGCCGCCCGCAGCAGTTCAATCGAGAATTCGTCCGGCACATCCGTCACGTCCAACAAAACACGATCGCCCGGTTTCAGTTCCGTCGAGTACTCAGCCAGCAGTTTTGCCAATTTAGTATAGCGTGGATCCGTCATATAGCTCTTGCTCCGCAAATTACGCGAAATCCCCAGCGTTGTCCCGGATTTTTTGGAGGACGAGCGCGCCCCAGGTGCGCCCGAGTGTATGGCAACCCCTCTCATTAGCACCTCGCTTCAGCGAGGTGACCGTCGAGGAACGAGGCGCCCCAACCGCTTCAGCGGTTTCCCGGCGTGCGTCTGTCCCCGGACGCCGTCGTACCCGAGAAGGTGAAGGGAACCAGCGACATGATTAGCGCCCCATCCGAGAATCCCGTTGGGATTGTCAATCCTTCCACGATCTCCACGCGATGACGGCGGTGATGGTCTGCATGCAGATCATGATGGCGACGCAGCCGGCCCAGCCGGTTTGTTTCCAGATGCAGCCGGGCAGGACCGAGCCGATGCAGCCGCCGAAGTAATAAAACCCCACGTAGAGGCCGGCGGCGGAGGATCGGGCTTTGCCGGCAGCTTTGCCGACCTGGCTCGAGGCCGCCGATTGGCAGACAAATGCGCCGGAGGCCGCGACGGCCAGGCCTGCTATCACCACCGGCAAGACCGGGACCAAGGTCAGCAGCACGCCGACGCCGGCCATCACCGCCGCGCCGACAAGACCGCGGCGATAGCCGATGCGATCCAGCAGACGCCCCGCAACCGGCGTCACCACCGCGCCGATTAGATAAACGCCGAAGATCGAGGCGAGCGCCGCCGGGCCGAGATGGAACGGAGCATCGGCCAGGTAAAAGTTGACGTAGGTGAACGCGCCCACCAGGCAGAACAGGACGTTGAAGCCGACGGCGTAGGTAGCCAGGAGTTGGCGGTTGCGGAGGTGAGACCGAAGCGAGGCGAGCGAGGCGGCAGCATTATGGTGGCCGACGAACCGGGTCGAGCGCGGCAGGAGATACCAGGTCGCGAGTGCGCCAGCCAGGGTGGCCGCGCCCAGCACGACCATGGCGGCGCGCCATTCCCAGCGGGCGGCAATTAGGCCGGTTATGAATCGCCCGGCAAACCCGCCCACCACCGTCCCCGTCACATACGTGGCCATGGTCGAGCCGACGGCTCCGGGCGGTGTCTCCTCGCTGATGTAGGCCATGGCCACCGCGATAATGCCGGGAGTGAAGAATCCTTGCAGAAAGCGCCAGGCGATTAACTGCGTGAGGTTGGCCGCGGTGCCGGCCAGCGCCGTGGGCAGTGCCAATCCCAGCATCGCCGCCACGATGACCCGCTTGCGTCCCAGCGCGTCAGCCAGCAGCCCGATCAACGGCGCTGCCAGCGCAACCGCCAGCACCGGCGCGCTGACGGTCAAGCTCACCAGCAGTTCCGACGACTGAAAAATCTGGCGGAAACGCGGCAGCAACGGCTGGGTGGCATAGAGATTGACGAAGGTGGCAAAGCCGGTGATGAACAGCGCCAGCAGCACGCCCGCGCGGCCGCGGCCCGCCGGGGTCTGTTCCTCGACGGGTTCGGTGGCCGCCGGCCAGGCGGCTTTCAGTGTGTCTATGGGATCGGTTTCTTTCAAGGGGGTCGAGGGTCGAGGGAGTGATGGCTAAAGGTCGGCGGTTACTCGGCGAAGAGAAACCGCAGGTCGTCCAAAGTGAGGCTTTGGGCAAACCTGGCTTCGCCCAGCACATCCTCCGCCAGCGCCTTTTTCTGCCGTTGCAGCGCCCGGATTTTTTCCTCGATGCTGTTTTTGATCAACAGCCGGTAGGCGATGACCTTGTTGTTCTGGCCGATGCGGTGAGTGCGGTCGATGGCCTGGTTTTCGACAGCCGGATTCCACCAGGGATCGAAGAGCACAACGTAGCTGGCGGCGGTGAGGTTGAGGCCAAAGCCGCCGGCCTTCAAGGAAATCAGAAACACGGCCGGGCCCTGGGCGGCCTGGAACCGGCGCACCAGCTCGCCGCGGTTCTCGGTCTCGCCGGCCAGGTAAAAGATCGGCCAGTTGCGCTCGGCCAACACCGGGCGCAGCAAATCGAGCATCTCGACGAACTGCGAAAAGACCAGCACCTTCTGGTCCTCTTCCATGAGCTGCTCGAGCTGCTCCATCAGCGCCTCGACTTTGGCGCTGGTGCCGGTGGAATCGGGCTTCATGAGGCGCGGGTGGCAGCAGATCTGTCGCAGGCGCAGCAGCGAGGTCAGGAAATGGAACTGCTGTTTGGCCAGCTCGGACTGGGTCTTGATGCCGAGAAGCAATTGCTGGGCTCGCTTGAGCTCGGCGCGGTAGAGGATTTTCTGCTCGCCGTCGATTTCGCAGAAGAGGTCTTCCTCGATGCGGTCGGGCAGGTCTTTGGCGACCTGGATCTTAGTGCGGCGCAGGACGAAGGGGCGCACGCGGGAGGCGAGCCGCTGGCGGGCCAGCGGGTCGTCCTTGGCGTCGTAGATGCGGGCGAATTGCGCGCGCGAGCCGAGCACTCCCGGCATGGCAAAGGCCATCAGGCTCCAGAGATCGAGCAGCCGGTTTTCAATGGGCGTCCCGGAGAGCACCAGCCGATGATCCGCGTGCAGCGCCCGGGCGACCTGCGCGGTTTGCGAGTTGGGATTCTTGATATATTGGCCCTCGTCCAGGATAACCGCCTGCCAGCGCGCGGTCGTGACCTTCTTGGCCAGCACCCGAAGCTGGCTGTAGTTCAGCACGTGCAGGTCGGCCTCGTCCAAAGCCTCTCCAAAACGCCCTAATTCGGATGCGGGCCAGAGCCTCACGCGCAAACCCGGCGTAAACTGGGCGGCCTCGGCGTGCCAGTTGTCCATCACACTTTTAGGGCATACAACCAGGGAAGGAAGCGGCGCGTTGGCGGCCGGAGCATCGTTTGTCTGCCGCCGCAGCCACAGGACCCAGGCGAGGGCCTGGAGCGTTTTGCCCAGCCCCATGTCGTCCGCCAGGATGCCGCCGAAACGGTTCACGGCCAGGTAGGCCAGGAAATGGTAACCGTCGAGCTGGTAAGGGCGGAGTTGGGCGGTCACGCCCTCCGGCAGCGCGGGCGCGACCCGCGCCTTGAGTTCGCCGACCCGGCGCTGGATCTGCTCAACCTGCTGCTCGGGGAGGAATTTTTTCGCGGCGTCATCAGCCAGTTGCAGCGCATGCAGCCGCTGGGGCTCCGCCGAGAGTTCGCGCGGGCTCAGCCCGAGCCGGGCCAGCCGCTCGTTCTCGTCTTCGCTCAGGTCAAACTGGAGCCGGCGCCAGCCCTTGCCCGCCAGCCGCACATAGCCGCCTTTGGCGTTGAGCAATAGCTTGATTTCAGCCTGCGACAGGGCGGTGTCCGCCACGTCGAGCACCACCCGCAAATCGAACCAGTCGATCTCCGCCTCGGTTACGTCCAACCGCACGCGCCCGGCTACGTCGGCGCCGGTGAAGGAGGCTAGTTCTCCCGCCAATTGGACTGTCACCTGTGGCGGCACGGTCTTGAGCCAGCGGGCGAAGAGCTCCGGGAATCTCTTGGTCACTGCCAGCCCGAGCTGCGGCTGGAGGCCGTAGGCAACCGGCTTGAGTTTGAGCGGTTCGAGCAGGGCGGGCGTCAAGGCCAGCGGCGCCGAGTCATACACGGTGATGATCCCATCGTCCTTCTGCTTCGGCCGATTGCCTTGAGCGGTGATTTCGTGCCAATGGACGCCAGACCAGACCTGTTCGCTGCCGTCGGGAGAGACGGCCCGCACGTCGACTTCGCAAACCTCGCGCCCGGGAAAGAAGGATTTCAGCTCGCACCGGATCAGGATCTGGTAAGGCTGTATGCGAATGCGATCGCGGAGGCGCGGAGGCGGCTCCATGCCCAGCGATTTCAAAAAGGCCACCCCCGAGGCCTGCTCGATGGCCGGGGCGGGGATCCGGTTTTCCTTCTCCGGCTCCAGCACTGGCGAGCCGGCGTCCGGGCCGGCGAAAATCGCATGCGCGGTCAAGTAAAGCGCCGGGTGCCCCGGAAAGACACAGAGGCATCGGGGCGGGGGCGCGCCGTCCGCCTGGACCAGGCGGAAGCGGTAATCGTCCTCTTCGCCGGATGCCGGAGTCATTTCCCAGCGCAACGGCTCGGCCATCCGCGCCAGCGGCTGCCCATTGCTGTCGAGAATCCGGCTGTCGAGCAGCGGAATCCGCAGCAACCGCCCCAGGACCGGTCGCACCTCGTTATCCTCGTAGTCCATCGCGAGGCGATTGCCGTAATAGCTCGGCTGGTTCCAGATCTGCCAGATTAACTCCGCCTCCGGGGTGAAGCTCATCTGGCTGCTATGGTTGGCGTTGAGGATCTGATTGAAATGGGTCTGCTTGAGCGGTTCGAACTCGGCATGGCCCGGCCGCAACCAGTGCAGGCGGGCCTCTTCGTGGTCGAGGACGAGACGCAGGTCGGTTGGCGTGGTCGCCGCCTCCGCTATGGCGGGGAGTTGCTGGATCTGGCCGAGCGTTTTCTTCCATCGCTCGATCTCGCGCGTCCGCCGCCAATGCTCGACCTTGGGCTCGATGAGGCTGAAGTCGGTAACCGGCGCCATGAACTCCGGAATGGCGTGGCCTCGCTCCCGGGCCGTGTAGGCAACATAGAGCCAGAATTCGTAATCACCTCCCGGAAAGGCCGGCCAGATTTGCAGGTCGCTCCAGGCGTAGCCCACGAGCGGAAAGCCCATCTGCTGAAAATCCCAAAAAGTGATCCGGCGCGCCTGGCGACATTGCTCGAAGGTCTCGTGGACTCTTTTGAGGAATTTCATTTCCTCGCGGCTGAGGGAGCGTCCGGTGGCCACCATCAAACGGCGGGCCAGTTCGCCGCTCCCGGCCGGCTCCAGGCCGGAGCGGGCTCCCATGACCACTCCGCCGCCGGCGCTCAAGCGCCGCACGGTAGCCGTGCGGTGTTCGGCCAGCAGGGCGCTCATCATGGCGAAGATATGCTCGCAATACTCCACCTTGGAACAACCGCAGGTCCCTTCCCAGCCATGGACGGCGTCATAGTCCAGAAAGACCTCGTAATCCGCGCCGTCTTCATCCTCGCCGTGTTCGACCAGGGCACAGTACTCCGTGCCCGGCTCTTCCTCAGCCAGGTCGCGCACCTTGCCGGCGCCAAAACAGGCTTCCCCTTTGCGCTTGGATTCGAGAGAGAAGCGCTGAAGGAAAGACTCTGCTCCGCGCGGGTCCAGCAGTTCGAACACGCTGTCCACTAATCCGAATATAGCGGCCCTGGCCTGTGTGACAAGAGTGGGATCGCGCCGGAATGGCCCTCGGGAGTGCATCTCCGCGCTGCTCCCGGCGCCCCGACATGCCGGATCGCCGCCTTTCGGCCGTTTTTCGGCCTCCAAGCTGACACTTCTCTTGACCCCTCCCGCGCCCCTCTGTTACCATTCATTCGTCAGACCCAGTTGACCGACAGTCGCATCTGGAAATTCAGACCATAGCGGAACCTTGCGCCCTTGCATGAATGCCTGCACCAAAACGCGTATTCTATTCGTGGATGACGAGCCGATGATTCTCGAGCTGCTCCATTTCACCATCGCTGCCATGGGCGGGCAGTGGGAGAGCCGATACGCCGAATCGGGGGAGAAGGCCCTCAAGCTGATGGAAAAGGAGCCGTTCGACCTGATCGTGTCCGACATGCGGATGCCTGGAATGACCGGCGCGCAATTGCTCAACGAGGTCATGAAGCGCTACCCGGCCACCAGCCGCATTATCCTCTCCGGCCACGCCGACCGCGAGGACGTGATGCGGTGCGTCGGCGCAACCCACCAGTTCCTGGCCAAGCCTTACGAGCTCTCGTCCATCCAGGCCGCTTTGAACCGCATCCGCGGCTTGCGCGAGCGGCTGCATAGCGAGGAGATTCAGAAGTTGGTCGGCAAGCGCGATTCGCTGCCGAGCGTGCCGGCGGTCTATTTCGAGCTGGTTGACGCGCTGCAACACCCGAATTGCTCGACCCAGCAACTCGGCGATATCGCCGCCACCGACCCGGCGCTGACCGCCAAGATGTTGCAGTTGGTCAACTCCGCCTTCTTCGGTTATGCGCGCGAGGTATCCAGCGCCAGCGAAGCCGTGATGCTCCTGGGCGTGGGAACCATTCGGTCCCTGGCGCTGACCACCCACCTCTTCTCGGCCTTCGGCGCCGTTGAAACCGAGAGTTGGTCCGTCGAGCAGGTCTGGCGCCACAGCGTGCGGGTCGGCCAATGGGCCAAGCGGGTTGTCGAATTGGAAGGCGGCGATGAACACATGGCCGAGCAGGCCTTCACCGCCGGCATCCTTCACGATATCGGCAAGCTCATCCTGCTCGATACGCTTTCCGTGGCCTACCTGAACCTGGTCGTCCCGGATCCGAAGAACAACCGGCCTTTGAGCGAGGTCGAACAGGAGGCTTTGGGCGCAACCCACGCCGATGTCGGCGCCTACCTGCTGGATCTTTGGGGTCTGCCCGCTCCGCTGGTCGAAGCCGTCGCGCTGCATCATGAACCGGGCCGCGCCAGCGAAGTCGCCTTCAGCCCTCTCACCGCTGTGCACGTGGCCGATGTCTTCGAACACGCCGCCCAGGCGCCCGATCCGACAGCCGTCCTGTCCCGGATCGATTCCCTCTATCTTGATCAACTCAGCCTCGGCAGCCACCTGGCCGTATGGCGCGAAGAGGTGCAGCATCGCTGACGGGGCGCCGTCGTCCTCCACACGGCGCTTGGCCTTGGCCACCCGTCTGGTCTATATTCGCCGAGTGAACCAACCGTCTAAGGCTATGCGGAACCGGGATCTGAAGGCAACACAACCGGATGGAAGTTCCTCGCCGGCGCCGGCCGGCGGACATCCTTCCTGGGAGCAGCGCCGGCAGTTCCTGCGCGCCCGCCTGCTGGCATCGCCGCCCGAAGGCATTAGCCCCGAGGAAATCGAGGCCCATTTTGCCTGCATGCCTGCCCGATTTTGGGATCAGGTCAACGAAGCCGATCTTCTGTGGAGCCTGCAGGCGGTCCACGGCTTTCTGCAAGTGGTCAGCGGCTCGGACGCCCCGGCGACCAAACCGTTCGTGAATTGGCGGGTCGCGCCGGACTCGCGTTCGACCCAGGTGCTTCTCTGCACCTGGGATCGGCACGGGCTGCTGGCCAAGGCCGCGGCGTCCTTCAGCGCTGCGCGCTTGAGCATCCTCCAGGCGGAGGCCTTTGCCCGCTCGGACAGCATCGTGCTCATCCTCTTCTCGGCGGTTGATCTCACTAGCGGCAGCCCTGCCCCGGCAGATCGGCTGCGAGAAATGCTGTTCCTGCTCGAAGGCGCCTTAAGCGACCCGCCCAGTTTCGTCTCGGTTTGGATGTGCTCGCGGCACAAACATCTGCTTCCCCCCAGCCAGCCCGTTCCCCGCATATCCTTCGAGCCCGTGCCAGCCGAAGTGTCGATCCGGATCTGCATCGAAGCCGATGACCGCCTTGGGCTGCTCTGTGACATCCTTCAGACGCTCGCCGACGACGGGCTGGACATCACCGAGGCGCACATCCGCACGCAGGGCAAGCTCGCCCAGGATGTGGTGCATGTTCGGGACGCAACCCGTGACAAGCCGCTCTCGAATGAACGCCTCGATACATTGCGCCGCAAACTCGAGGCGGCGGTAACGATGAAAACGGATGCTCAGGCTAAAACCTGAGCGGGGCGCGAAGATCCCTTGATTTCCTGGAGAGCTCGCCTGTAATCTCTCTGCACCTGCATCGATGCCACTGAATATCAGCAGATTCGGCCCCTCACCGGATGTCAAAGTGTTCATCCAGAATTCGGAGGGGAAATTCCTGGCCCGCGGTGACCAAAGCTGGGTGTTCACGGAGAACAGGTCGGCGGCTACGGTTTTCCATTATGACGGGGACCGAGTTGCCGACCAGCTCGAGGCGTTGCGCCAGACCCAGGGCATTGTGCTGACTGCGGTCCCGGTTCCCTTGCAGGAGATCTATGAGAGTTGTGACCGGTGCCACGATTTCTTCATGCCGTCGATGATCCGCTTCGATGGCCAGCACTTCCTTTGCCCTGATTGCTTCTCCCGCGCCGCCCGCCTTACCGCCGCGTCCCGGCGGCCCAGGAAGCCTTAGCGGTCCATTTCACTTGAAAAGTCGCGGCAGGAACGTCGTCAGCGGGGCGACATAGGTGATCAGCAGCACGCCGATCGAAAGCACCAGCAGCATCGGCAAGGTGGCCCGGGTCACCTCGGCCATCGGCTTATTGAACCGGTACGAGGAGAGCAGCAGGTTCAATCCGACCGGCGGGGCCAGAAAGCCCAGCTCCATGTTTGCCAGAAAAATGATTCCCAAATGGATGGGGTCGATGTTAAACGCCACCCCCAGCGGCACCAGCAGCGGCACCAGGACAATAATCGCGGCGTAAATCTCAACAAACCCGCCGACCAGCAACAGCACCACATTGAGCCCGAGCAGGAAAAGCCAGGGAGAGTGAATCTCATGTTGGGCCCAATCCACCAGCTTGTCGGGCAATTGGGCGTCGACCAGGTAATGCGTGAGCCCCAGGGCCACACCCAGGATGAGCAGCACGCCCCCCACCAGCACGCCGCATTCGGTGATGACCCGCGGCAAGTCCTTGAATGGCCGCAGGTCGCGATGAATCACCGTGGCCACCACCAGGGCGTAGGTGGCTGTGACCGCTGCCGCTTCGACGGTGGTCGGCACGTAGAACAGAGACACAATCGCTACCGCGGGTATCAGCATCTCCCATTTGGCGTCCCAAAGCGCCGCGCCCGCTTCGGACCAACGGAAGGCCGGCCGGTCCGACGCGTCTTTCGGTCCTTTGCGAATGCCCCACCATGCTGTCAGGCCCACCAGCAGAATGCCCGGGCCAATGCCCCCCAGGAACATGTCTTTGATCGTCAGGTTGGCGTGGGCGCTGTGATTGGCCACCAGCGTGTAGAGGATGAGCGGCAGGCAGGGGGGAAAGAGCATGCCGAGAGACCCGGCGCCCGTCAGCAGGCCCAGGGCGTTTCGCTCCGAATAGCGCGCCGCCAGCAGCACCGGCATGAGCACCCCGCCCAGCGCCAGGATCGTCACCCCCGAGGCGCCGGTGAAGGAGGTGAAAAAGGCGCAGACCAGCGCGGTGACAATCGCCGGGCCGCCGCGGAACTGGCCCACGAGCGCCTGGAAAACCCGCACCAGCCGCTTGGAGGCGCCGCTTTCGGCCAGGAAATAACCGGCCAGCGTGAAGATGGGAATGCTCGGCAGCATGTCGTTGGTCGTCAGGCTGTAGTGCTTGAGCGGCACCGCTTGAATCGGCAGGTCGTGGCCCCAGAACAAGATGAGCGCCGCCCCGCCCAGCGCGGTGAAGACCGGCGCTCCCAGCAGCGTAGCGGCCGCTAATCCGATCATCGCCGGGATAAGCAGGTGTTGCGGCGACGGGCCCCAAACCGCAGTGGCGGCCAGCCCGGCGGCCAGCGCCAGCGCCAGCCCGCGGCCGATCCAACGTCCCGAGGCATGCCAAAGCAATCGCGCCGAGATGAGCCCAAACCCAATCGGCAGCACAAGCTGGATCGTCCAGACCGGCACCCCATACACCAGCAGCTTCCCCAGCGGCCGGACCTCTTGCACATATTCGAGGCTGGCCAGGCAGAGAAAGAAGCTGACGGCGGCGGCAAAACCGCTGGTGAAAATGCGCGCCGCCGTTCGGGCCCGGCCTTTGAGCAGCGCTTGAACCGGCGAGAGCGCCAGCAAGCGCTGGTCGCGGGCGGCGATAGCGCCCCCGATCATGCCAACGATCAGTGTCAGGTGCTGCACAATGGTGCTCGAACCTGAGATGCCGGTATTGAGAGTCTTGCGCAGGAGGATCTCCGCCACCGGCAGCAGCACCATCGCCGCCAGCGGAATGACCAGCAGCAGGTTCTCGCCCTGGCCCAGCAGCCGCCAACCCCACGACAGCAGGTTCCAATCCGGCGGCGGGGCCAGATGCCCGCGCGGGAGAGCCTTCTCTAAATCCCGATCCGTCGTCGAACTCACGGCCGCCCTTTGCCCGCGCGGTATTCCTTCAACCAGCGCTGCGCCTCGTCGAACAGGTCCGCCGGCACGATCTTGCCCCGGATCTGATCCTGGACTTTCTCAATCACTTCGCGCCACTCGTCTTCGACCTCGGGAGAAACCGGCTGCACCTGGAGCCCGCGCTTCACCATCGCCGCTACCGCCGCCTCATTCTCCGCCCGTCCGGCGGCTTTCACCTGCTGCCCGGCGTCGGCCGCGATCCGCAGGAGCGACTCGCGCAGACCGGCCGGGATCCGGTCCCAACTTTTCTTGTGGACCACCGCCGCGCCCACCAGCGGCGCCCAGTTCAGCTCGAGCATGTATTTGGCCTGGTTGTCCAATTGGCCCGCCAGCGCGAAGATCGGCACGGTCGGCACGGCGCTGATAGTTCCCGACAAAAGCCCCTGCGGGATGCCCGATGGTTCGAGCGAGACCGGGTTGAACCCGCTGGCCTTCCACAAATCAAAGGCATCGGCGCTGTCCGCCCCGCAATACACCTTGAGCATGCGCAGATCGTCCGGGTGCAGAATCGGGCTTTTGGAAAAAAAGCGCGTCCAGCCGGAATCGCTCCAGAACAGGACCACGTAGCCCTTGGCCAACAGCCGGGCATCCAGTTGCGGACGCAGCTTTTCGCTCACGTAATCCAGCTCGTCGAGGTTTCGGAAAGCCATCGGCATCACCTCCATCGACAGCGCCGCCTGATCGATCTCCGATAGGCCGCCGGTGGTGAGCAGGCCCGCGTCGAGGTTGCCTGTCTGCATCAGGCCTACCATGTCCGCTTCGCTGCCCTGGGTGCCGCCGGGAAAGATGATGAGCTGTACCGAGCCGTTGGACGCCTTGCGCCACTTGTCACCCATGGACAGCATGCTCTTGTGGTAGGACGTGCCGGCCGGGGCCAGCGTTCCCAGCTTGAGTTTGATGACGCCGTCGGCCGCCGCTGCCGTCGTCGCCAGGCTCAAGGCTAAAGCCAGGCCAGGCAGCGCCCGCCCGGCGCCGGGGCGTGAGGTGATCCAATGGAAGAACTTCGGAACAATGGGTTGCATCATAGTACGACTTGAAATCACTGGGCTCCCGCGGAGCCGGCATTGAGAAAGAGTTCATCAGTGCGCGACAGCAGCCATCTGGCCCGCCGCTGCATGATAAGATTGGCCAGCCGCCACTGCGGCTTTGCGTCCGGGTTGACGGCCAGCGCCTGGTTGAGCAGTGATCGGAACTGCTTGAGGTCCTGCTTCTGCACGCAGACCGCCTCGGCAAAGGAAACCATCGGCCCGGCCTGCTGGCCGCCGCTGAGGGCCAGCGCGCGCTCGAAATGCCGCCGCGAGCGCGCCGCGGGATCGCCTTCCCCTCCGGGGCGGCTCATTTCGTAGGTGATGAAAAAGGCGTGGATCGCGCCGTAATCGTAGGCTTCATTGAGCGCCAGCGCGCGATCCATCATCGCTTCCACGCAGGGCATCTCGGCAATCAGGCCAGGGTTGTCCTTCGAGAGCGAAATGGCGGCGGCCCAGGAGGCCGCGGTCCAATAGAGCAGCGGCACGTCCCCGGCCGCCGCGCTCCTGACGGCTTGTGCCGGGTTGGCCCGCAGCGCTCCCTCGAACCCGCGGTGCCGGACCTCGAGCCCTTGCAGGCCGTAGTTGCGCGCCCGCAGGTACATGCGCCGCGCTCGCCCGCGCATCTGCTCGGCTGCTTCCAGATCCTTTGCCTCCAGTTCATCGGCATCCTGCTCCACAAACGCGAACGCGTATTCGGTAAAGCCGCTCGCCGTGGCCGTCAGCAGCCCTTCGTGGCGCGGATTCTCCGCCAGCAGGCTCTCCATCAATTTGAGGCTGAATGGCGCCGCGGCTCTCACCAGTTCCGGGTCCTCATCCGAGGCGAAAGTGCCGCCGCTCCCGGCCAGCGCGTCGCCCAGCTTGTTCGCGGCCACGCGCTTGATCGAGCAGCCGGTTCCGAGGCAAATCAGCCCCAGCACCGCCGCCAGCCACCATGCATTGTAAATGCGCTTCACTGACAATTCCTTAAGTATCGGCCGGAAATGTATGCCACTGGAGCCGTCGGGTGCCAACGATAATCGCCATCTTCCTCTTCGGCAATGGGGCACTGTCACCGGCTCGGGTGACAAATCTTCTCGCCTCAATCCTTCGAGAGCGCCTTCATCTCTTGTTCCAATTGTTGGCGCAACGCCTCGCGCTCGGCGTCCGAGGCTTCGGCGGGGATGCGCAGCGGTTTGCCTACGTTCACGTCGCAGCGGGAAAAAGGCAGCGGGATCTGGAAGCGGTCCCAGCTCTTGACCCGAATCTTCCAGCCCAGATGATACGAGGCGGGAAGAATGGGCAGGCCGGTGACCTGCGCCAGCGACATAATCCCGTCCTGCACCACATAGCAGGGGCCGCGCGGGCCGTCGGGGGTGATCGCCAGGTCGTGGCCGCGTTCGGCCCAGGTGGTCAGCTCCAGCAACGCTTGCGGGCCGCGCCGGCTCGAAGAGCCCCGGACCGCCTGCACGCCGAATCGCTCCAGAACGCTCGACAGAAAGGCCCCGTCTTTGCTGGCGCTGACCATCGCGGCCAGACCCGCTGTCGGGTTGCGCGGTTGCGCGTACCCGTAATAGATCTGCATGCAGAGCGCCAGCCGGTTGTGCCACACACAATAAATCGCCGGTCCTTTCGCCTTTCCCTCGTAAAAGCCGGAGCCGTCGTGGTAGCGGTAGCGCAACGTCCCCGCCACCGCGCGCACCGCCACCCAGATGAGCCACGCGCTCAGCCGCTGGTACCACCGGGGCGCGTGAGGCACCACTACCCCGCTGGCCTTCCGCTTGCGGGAAACCCGCCTGGGTCTTTCCGGAACCGAATTCATCCCTTCTTCAGGCATGCCCGCACCAGCTCTTCCACCGTCGCCTGCGGCCCCAGAGCGGCCTGCGCTTTGCGCACCGCGTCATGCGCCTCGATCTGTTTGAATTGCAGCGCCATCAGTGCCAGCACGGCGTCGTTGATCCGCTGGTCCGCGGGCGAGAGGGCCCGCTGCGCGCTCGAGGCCTCCCAGGCGCCGGCCTCGCCGATCTTGTCCTTCAGCTCCACCACCATCCGCTCGGCGGTCTTTTTGCCCACGCCGGAGATTTGAGAGAGGGTTTTGACATCCCCGTTGGCCACCGCGCCGCGAAAGGCGGTCACGCTGATGCCGCTCAGGACGTTCAGCGCAATCTTCGGCCCGATGCCGCTGACAGTGCCAATCAGGAGCCGGAACAGATCCCGCTCGGCGGCGCTCATGAAACCGTAGAGGGTGTGCGCATCCTCCCGCACCGACAGGTGCGTCAGCAGTTTCACCTCCTGGCCCGGCGGCGGCAGCTTGTCATAGGAGGAAAGGGGGATGAGCACATTGTACCCGATGCCATTGACCTCGACCGTCGCTTGGGTCGGCAGCGAATCAACGAGTTTGCCGCGAAGGAAAGTGATCATACCATTCAAACCTTTTTCCGCCGGCTCAACGAGTAACGTCCCTGCTCCTGCGCCTGGGTGAGGGCCAGGGCCAGGGCGTCGGCGGCATCGGGAGCCGGGATCTCGGCCAGGCGCAACATGCGTTGGACCATTTTGGCTACCGCCAGCTTTTGCGCCGCCCCGTAACCGACGATCGCCTGCTTCACCTTGCGCGGCGCCACCTCGAAGATATCCAGGCCGGCCTCGGCCACCGCCGCCAGCGCCGCCCCGCGCGCTTCCCCCATGATCAGCGCCGTTTGCAGATTCTGGGCGTAAAACAAGCCTTCCACCACGCAGACCGTCGGCCGATGCTGCTTCAGCACGTCGCGCAGGGTTTGGGAGATCTTTGCCAGGCAGCGCGAGCGCTCCCAGGTGCCTGGGCATGAAATCGTCCCTTGCGCCAGCGTCTCCGGAATCGGTTTGGCCAGCCGGATGACGCCATAGCCGGTGCCGCGCAGGGAGGGGTCAAGCCCCAGGATCACCTGGTGGGTCCCGGCCGCAAAGGCGGGCGCGCGCTCGAAAACCGGCGCGGCCTGCCGCCCTGGGTTCTCAAGGCGGTCCTGCATCTGTTTGAATTGCTGCGGCGTGATGCCCATCCCCCTCAACATGCCAGCCCCCGCCCGGCTGGGGAAGGCAAAAGGGACCGGCCATGGAGCCAACACCCCCTTACTGAACCTCGCCCCTCAAGGCTATCCTTAACCATGGCTCCGCCGGTTTCCCGGGATTCCACTACGGGTTATAAGCCAATCGCCGATTACGGCGTGATTGGCGATCTGCGCACGGTCGCGCTCGTTGGCAAGGACGGGTCGATTGATTTCATGTGCTTTCCCGAATTCGACTCCCCGACCATCTTCGCCGCTCTTCTCGACCGGCGTAAAGGCGGCCGCTTCCTCCTGACGCCGCTGCTGGAAAGGGCGACGCAGAAGCAGCTTTACATGCCCGATTCCGCCATCCTGCTCACCCGGTTCCTGGCCTCCGACGGCATGGCCGAGGTGTCAGACTTCATGCCCATCACCCAGTTGGGCCACGCCCACGACCTGGTCCGCCGCGCCAAGGCCATCCGCGGCGAGGTCCGCTTCCGGATGATCTGCGAGCCGCGCTTTGATTACGGCCGGGCGACACACCGGGTCGAACGGAAAAAGCGCGAGGTGCTCTTTATCAGCCAGGGGCCCGATAAGACCGTCCTGCGCCTGCGCACACCCGTGCCGGTCCGCATCGAGAACGGCGCCGCCGTGGCCGAGTTCTCCCTCGGCTCTGGCGAGAACGCCGCCTTCATCCTGGAAGATGCCTGCCGCTCCGCCTCCTCCCCCTCCCTCGCCACCTGCTACGCCGCGGACTCCTTCAAGCAGACCATGGACTTCTGGCGGCGCTGGACCCATCGCTCACAATACCGCGGCCGCTGGCGCGAAATGGTCAATCGCTCCGCCCTTACCCTCAAGCTGCTGACCTCCGCCCGCTTCGGCTCGATTGTCGCCGCCCCCACCTTCGGCCTGCCGGAGGAAATCGCCGGCGTCCGCAATTGGGACTATCGCTACACCTGGATTCGGGACGCCTCCTTCACTCTCTATGCCCTGATGCGGCTCGGCTACACCGCCGAAGCCGCCGCCTTCATGCGTTGGATCGAGAACCGGTGCTCCGAACTCTGCCCGGGCGCCCCGCTCCAGCTCATGTACGGCCTCGACGGCCACCACGACCTGTGCGAAACCAGCCTGGGCCATTTCGAGGGTTACAAAAAATCCCGCCCCGTGCGCATCGGCAACGGCGCCTGCACCCAGCTCCAGCTCGACATCTACGGGGAGCTCATGGACTCAGTCTATATCTACAACAAGTTCGGCCAGCTCATCTCCTACGACTTCTGGCAGCACCTGACCCAGCTCATCGATTGGGTCTGCGACAACTGGCAGCGCGCCGACGAAGGCATCTGGGAAGTGCGCGGCGGCGCCCGCGAGTTTCTCTATTCGCGGGTGATGTGCTGGGTGGCGGTGGATCGGGGGCTGCGCCTGGCCCAAAAACGCTCCTTCCCCGCCCCAGTGCAAAGATGGATGCAGGTGCGCGATGAGATCTATCGCCAGGTTTACCACGAATTCTGGGACCCCCAATTGCGCAGCTTCGTCCAGTACAAAGGGGCCAAAACCGTCGATGCCGCCGCCCTGTTGATGCCCCTGGTCAAATTCATCGGCCCCACCGACCCGCGCTGGCTCTCCACCCTCAAAGTCATCAACTCCGAACTGGTCGAAGACTCGCTCGTGTACCGCTACCAGGTGATGACGGGGGCGGATACCGGCTTCCCGGGCCAGGAAGGCACCTTCTCGATGTGTTCCTTCTGGAACGTCGAATGCCTCGCCCGGGCCGGTGACGTCAAACAGGCGCGCTTTAATTTCGAAAAGGCCCTCGGCTATGCCAACCACCTGGGCCTCTACTCCGAGGAGCTTGGCCTCAATGGCGAGCAGTTGGGCAACTTTCCCCAGGCCTTCACCCATCTGGGCCTCATCAGCGCCGCCTATAACCTCGACCGCCGCCTCAACGAAACCGGCGACGGCGGCGCACTGGGGTCGGCGTTCTAATGCTTCACGTGGGCTTTGGGGCCCTTGGCCTGGCCAAGATCCCTCAGCAGCGCCTCAAACCAGGAAGTGTCGATATTGAAAGGCTTGCCGCCCTTGACGCGCGGGAATTCGATGGCCCGCAGGACCCCCCCCTTGTCTTCGTCATGGCCGATCACCCCGGCTTCGCCCCTCAGCGCGCAATCCACCGCCAGGTCGGCGCAGGACTTGATGAGCAGCAGGTCTTCCAGGTTGGCGGCGGCGGCGCGGGAGAAATAACCGCTCTTTTGCACCAGCGTCTTTTCGGCGCCGATCATCTTGCCGAATTGCTCGCCGAACCATTTGCCCGGGTTGACCGCGTCGAGCTTGATGTGGCCGAAGGCGTCGCGGGGGACTTCCAGGCCCTTGGCCTGCAATTCCGCGACAATCGCCTCCACCCCCGCCCCTTCCGAGATGAAGATGTTCACGCAGTCGGCCGTGTCCATGACTTTGCGCAGGCGCGTGGCTTCGGCGGCCAGGTCGATCTCCATCTCGGGGATGAAGACGGCGTGGACCTCGAAGCATCGGCGGTCGAGCCCGATTTGGGGCACCCAGGAGCAGCCATCGAGGAGCTGGCGATAGGCGCGGGCCGTGGCCGCCGTGAGCCAGCCGCAGTTGCGGCCCATCACTTCGTGCACGATCAGCATGCGCGGATTGGCGTTGTTCTCGGCCACCACGTTCCAGAAGAAGCGCGCCCCTTGCTCGGCTGCCGTCCAGGCCCCCAGCGACTGCTTGATGGGATAGACGTCGTTGTCGATGGTCTTGGGCAGGCCGATGACGGTCAGGCCGTAGTTGTTCTTGGCCAGGAAAGCCGCCAGGTCGGCGGCAGCCGTATTGGTGTCATCGCCCCCGACGGTGTGCAGCACGTCGATGCCGTCCTTGATGAGTTGATCGGCGGCCACCTTCTGCGGGTCCTGGCCTTCCTTGACCAGGTGGCGCTTGATGCAGTCTTTGACGTTGGTGAGCTTGACGCGGCTGTTGCCGATGGGCGAGCCGCCGAAGCGCTGCAGCACCGCCGCATTGGCGCGGACCTCGGGCGTGACCTTGTAGCTGTCGCCCAGCAGCAGGCCCTTGTAGCCGCCGCGGTAGCAGATGATTTCGATGGTCGGATCAATCTCGGTGTAGCGCTCGATGAGGCTCCCGACCGCCGAGCTGAGGCAGGGGGCGAGGCCGCCTGCGGTGAGAATCGCCACTTTCTTGGGCTTCTTCATAATTCAAAATTCAAAAAGGACGTTAACACATGCCGAAATGAACCGCTCGGGTTCCCGCCGGAAAACTCTTCCGGAGCCGGCAAGGCCCGTATGCTAAGAGACGCGCCGCGGAGGTCAAGAGCGATTCGGCCGGCCCCGGCCCCTTCTTGCCGTTTAAGCTTTAGGGTTTGCCGTGGGACATCTAGAATAAACGGATGCTCGAACAGCTCAGCCGCCAGCTTGCCGCGACAGAGGCCTTGACCGGGGACCAGGTGCGCCTGGCGGTCGAACAACTGGTGGATGAGACCGTGGCGGTGGAGACCAAGGCGGAGTTTCTGGCCTGCCTGGCGCGCAAGGGAGAAACTGAGGAAGAGATCGCGGCGTTTGCCAGGGAGTTGCAGTCGCGCTGCGTGCGGCCCGAGATTGGCGCGGAGACGCGGGCCGAGGAGCTCCTGGACGTGGTGGGCACCGGCGGGGATCGGCTGACGACGTTTAATATTTCGACCACCGTGGCGCTGGTGGCGGCGGCGGCCGGGGTGCGGGTGGTCAAGCACGGCAACCGGGCCAGCACTTCGCCCACCGGCAGCGCCGACGTCATCGAGGCGTTGGGCGTCGCCTTCGATCTGGGTCCCGAGGAAGCGGTCCGCTCGCTGAGCAAACACGGGTTTGCTTTCTTTTTCGCCCCGAAATATCACCCGGCGTTCCGGCATATCGTGCCGGCGCGCAAGCTCTGCGCGGCGCGAGGCCAGCCCACGATCTTCAATTTCCTCGGGCCGCTGCTCAACCCGGCGCGGCCCTCGGCGATGCTGCTCGGCGTGCCAAGGCCCGGCTTGTGCCTGCCCCTGGCGCGCGTGCTGCGCTCGCTCGGTGTGCGCCGCGCCATGGTCGTCAGCGGAGCCGTCCCGGCCGAGTCCGGCGGCGGCGTCCGCCATCTCGACGAGATCTCGCCGCTGGGGCCGACCACTGTGGCGGAGTTTTACCCGGGTTGCCCGGTGGCCTGCGGCACCCTGGCGCTGGAGGCTTTTCTGCTGCAGCCCGCAACCCTTGCGGACCTGCGCGGCGGCGACCGCGACTGCAACGCCGCGATCATCCTCCAGGTGCTGGGCGGCAAGGATCGCGGACCCAAACGCGACGCGGTGTTGCTCAACGCGGCGGCGGCGTTGTTCGTGGCCAACCGCGTGGAGACCCTGTCCGCAGGCTGGGAATTGGCGGCTGCGACCATCGACAGCGGAGCGGCGTGCCGCAAGCTCGAAGAGCTCAGGGCCGGCCATTGAGAACCTGCTCCACTTCCGTTCCGAGGCATGCGGGTTTTGCCTCCTTTTGCGGGAAGGGTTTTACCCCATTTTGATTCTTCCCTCGCGGTACTACGATATTGTGCAGTCCAAACGAGAACAACAAAGCCTCCCGACTGTGATGAAGAATAGAGGAAGGGAGGGAAGTGTGAAAAAAAGCGAGCGTCGTTCAACCGCGGGGGGTGGACTCACCCGGGGGTTCGGACCGGCTCAAAAAGGTAATAAAACATGAGAAAAGTACTATGCATGGCAGTCGTTGGCAGCTTGCTGGCTCTGGGGACGGCGCGGTCCAACGCACAAACGACAAACACTAACGTTGTCGTCGTTACGACTACGAACATGATGCAATCCTTCAACATCGCGCTGACCGGGTTTGTGCAGAGCAGCTCCAACTCGACAAGCGTCGAGTCCGTCTCGGTCAAAAACAAGGATATCATGAACGCCCTGGAGAATGCGGGGGTTATCACCAACTCGTCCAAAAACAAGTTGATCGTCGTCACGTCGGGGGACGGCACCGTGGTCACGTTCCTGGTTCAACCTTCGACGGCTGGCGCCGCCGCGATCGACGTCTCCAGCTTCTTCGACTCGGCCCTGGTCGGCACACCCGTGGTTAAATCGAAAACCAATTCGAAAGGCGTTACGACCGGCACGGCCTATAGCATCAACGACTTTAGCTTTGGAGTTTCCACCAGCACCACCAGCACCAACACCAACAGCGTCACCCTGCCCCTCTCATTCACCGTGCAGGGGTTCACGACCAGCTCACTCTCGTCCGGCGCGTCATTCAACTCAACTGTCAACGGCACCGGGACCTTCAACGACAACCCCGCAGTCTTTAAGGGCACCCTCAGCGCCGCGGTGGGGAAACCGGAGATAACCACGGTCACCAACACGGTCACCGGCACCAACTCGCCATAGCAGTTTTTCGAGAACGGCCGAAGGGCTCGCCAATCCCAAGGCGATCCTTCAGCCTGGTCCGTCGAGCAAGTGTGATCCAGGATGGGAAACGGTTTCCATCCTGGATTGCTCGTGTTTGTACCCCGACAAGTCTCTGTCCAGTCGAAATATCCCTCACCCCGACAGCGGCTCCCTGAGCGTACTCTTGACGAAGGCGGCGGTTTCGGCCAAAGTCAAAATATGTATAAACTCATTGGGGCGGACGGGAAGGAGTACGGTCCTATCACGGCGGCTCAGTTGCAGCAGTGGATTGCCGAGGGCCGGGTCAACGCGCAAACCAGAATCCAGATGGAGGGCGCCGCTGAGTGGCGGCCGCTCACCGACTTTCCGGATTTTGCCGCCGCCCTGCCCAGTGCGCCGCCAACTCTGCCATCAGGCCCTGCGACGGGCATGGCCACGGGATCAAGTTCCGCCGCCGAGCAGTTGGTGACCGGACCCGCCATTGCTTTAATGATTGTCGGCGGCTTGGAATGCCTCGTGGCGCTGGCAAACCTTTTTAGTGCGGCTTTGATATCGCCTGCACGTCAGGCCCAGGGGCCTTGGCGGCAGATGCCTCCTTGGGCCAACGCCATGTCTTCGGGCCCCCTGCTGGTGGTGGCGGCCGTTCTCGGCATCCTGCTAGGAGGTCTTATCCTTTTCGGCGCCATCAAAATGAAAAAGCTTCAGAGCTATGGCCTGGCCATGACCGCCAGCATTGTGGCGATGCTCCCGTGCTCGCTGTGCTGTGTGATCGGCTTGCCACTGGGCATCTGGTCGCTGGTTGTCCTGTCCAAGCCGGAGGTCAAGAGCGCTTTCCACTAAGCGGCGGGCGGCAGAGGCTGTCACGCACCAGCAAATGAAGCCAACCGCTCAGAGCGCCGCCGCCGCGTGCAGCCGTGTTCCGCCTCGCTACGATGAGATACCATCCCGGCGTGCCATTCCGGCCCTGTTGGCGGCGCTGACGGCGCTTACCGTTGGCGCAGTCCTGTTTCTGTTCAACCCCAGCCAGCACCACTTTTATCCCTTGTGCATGTTTTATTGCACAACGGGACTGCTCTGTCCCGGGTGCGGCGGCTTGCGGGCAGCGCATCAACTGCTGCACGGGCACTTGGCGGCGGCGTTCCGGTTCAACGCCCTGTTTGTCTCTTCGCTGCCGTTCCTGGCGTGGTGGGGCTTTCGGCATATCCGGGCCAGGCTCAAACATCAGCCGGCGACGATAGCCATCCGGCCCCGGTGGCTCTGGTGTGGCTTGGCCGTGCTCGTCCTGTTCGGCATTCTGCGCAACCTTCCCTTCGCCCGCGCCTTTTGGCTCGCCCCCTGAGGGATCGTTCAGGTAGGCTCAGGCCCGTGATCGGCGAGCAAACAGTCTTACAGGTCTCCCCCGAGGTTAAATACCAATCGCTCGGTCCCGGCCAGCCCACGGTAATCGTCTCGCTGGTGTCGGGTTATCTCTATACCGCCAATCAGACCACCCTCTCGTTCTTGCAGGCGGTTGACGGGCGGAAATCCTTTGGCGCCATCGTCGCTGAATTGACCCGGCAATATGAAGTGACCGCGGAGAAACTCGCCGCCGACATGCGCGCCTTGTCTGAAAAGCTGGTGACCGAGCAATTGCTCACCATCGTTACGGAGACCGAGGCCGATGCCTGACCTCCTGCTCCGCGCCCATATCTGGCTGGTGGCGACGTTGTTCCCGCTGCTGGAAAGGCTGCTGCCGCTGCGCGGCCTTTTGTGGCTCGCCGAGCAACCCTCCGGCTGGACCCCTTATCGAGGCGTCCCCTCCGATCGCATCGTCGCGCTCGTCGATCGACGGCTGAGTCGTCCAAGACAAATGCGCCGCCGGCGCTGTCTGCGGCAAGGGATGACGCTCTTCCATTTCCTGCGGTTGGCGGGGGTGACGGCGGAATTGCGCATCGGCGTGCTTGGCCCCGCCGCCTCCGGCCGGCGGTTGCAGGGCCATTGCTGGGTCAACATTGCCGGCCGGGATTTGTATCCGCCATCGGGCAACTTCGTCGTGCTGCTGACGCGCGTTTTCACCGCGGAGGACTCAAATGTCTCGGATAAGGCATAAGAGCCCGCCCTTCCGCGGCAGCTTCTCTTTTCACGGTGTGGTATTGGAGATCAGCGCGCCTCCTGGCCCGCTGGCGGAAGCCGTCGCCGGGGTGCTCGGGCCTTTTGCCGTCGATTGCGCCCAGCCTCCGGTTTGCCGGCTCGTCATCCGAAACGGCCAGCCGCCCGCCGCTGACGATGGGCTTAAGCTGGTGGATCGATCCCTGTTGTCCGACGGCCGGGAGATCCGCCACTTCGCGGACGCGCACCGGCGCGTTTCGCACATTGGCGGCATGGCCTGGCACCGGCTGGATTTGCTCGGCGGCGAAGGCGAAATTGTGGTTCTTCCGGGCGAGGAATGGTGCTTGGAAGCCGGCAGCCTCACCCCGATGCTCTGCGAAGTGCTCGCCTGGCGGCAATGCCATATCCTTCACGGCGCCACGCTCGTCGGCCAAACCCGGACCGGTCCCCGCGCGGTCGTTTTGGCGGGCATCAGCGGCGCCGGCAAAACCACCACCGCCCTGGCGCTCGCCCGCGCCGGGCTGCCGCTGCTGGCGGACGACGCCACAGTGCTCGCCCGGCGCGATGGCGCTTTGAGAGTGTTCGGATTGCCGCGTCCCTGCAAAGTGCATCGCCAGACGCTGGCCTTGCTCGATTGGCTGCGAGAGTTGGAACCAAATCCGCGCTGGCACTGCGACGAATTCCTGATCGCGCCGCAACGCGTCTCGCCCTCGGATCCCAACAGCGAATTCCCGCCCGGGTTGCTCATTGGGCTGCTGCCCCGCAACTCCGAGGCCCACCGCTTCGAACCCTGGGACCGGCTTGACGCAATGACCGAGATGACCCGGCAGAACGTGCGGGCGGTCCACGGCCTGGCGCTGCCGACCGCTGCCGGCTGCTTCGAGGCGGTCGGCGACCTTGTGGCCAACAGCCGCACCTTGCGCTTGAGCGTCGGGCCGGACCTGGCATCGCTGGCCGCCGGGGTGCGCCGGGAATTGGAGGAGTGACCATGCGGCTTTCGTCTCTCGAAAGACAACTGGTCCAGCTCTCTCTGCCCGCGCCGGAGTCCATGCTTTCCAAGCCGCTCCCAGACGCGGCCCGGCTCATCGAAATGGCGACGCGTCACAGTGTCCTGCCCATCGTATCGCGCAACCTCGGCCTCCCGGCCCCGGCCGGCCTGGTTGCGGCCGCCGGGTTCACTGTCCTGTTGCGGCTGCGCCTGGAGCCGATCGCGCAAAGGCTTCGGGAACGCGGGCTGGCTTTCGCGGTGCTCAAGGGCGCGGAGTTCGCCGATCGGCTTTACCCGGCCCCGGCCCTGCGCGGGTTCACCGACATCGACCTCATCGTTCCGCGCGAAGCCTTGGCGGCCGTCGGGGAAGCGTTGAAATCTCTCGGCTACGAACATTGCGTTCCGAAGGGATTGAACCACGCGGAGCCCTATGGCGAAGAGCTCTGGCTGCCGCCCGGCGCGGGCAAGTTCGGGGTTGAGATCCACTGGAATCTCGTGAATGTCCCCTCGGTGCAACGCGGCGTCTCGGTCCAGTTCGAGGATCTGCAGCGCGATGCCGCCGGCCGGTTGAGCCCGGCGTCGCTGCTGTTGATTGCCGCCGTGCATGCGGCGGCAAGCCATCAGTTTGACCGGCTTGGAATGCTCGTGGACGTCCGCCAGGCCGCCATCGGAGCCGCCGGCAAGTTGGACGAAGCGTATCTGGCCGAAACCGCCGCGCGCACCGGCTCGCGGCTGGCCCTGGTCACCGCGCTGGACCTGGCCCACAGGTTGTGGGGCGATGCGCCGTGCGCCCGTCAGCGCAGCCTGTTTCCGCCCCGTCCCGTCGATGCCCTGGCGCGGCTATTGATCACGCCGGGGCTGGTGGTTCGGCCGGCGTCGCGCATGGGCGGCTTGCGCCGGCGTTGGTTTCGCGAACTGCTCAAACGCCGATGAACGCGCTTCTGGTCCAGCCCATTCCGCCGGCGCGGGTCTTTCCCCGCGGAGCGTACCGCAACATGCACGTGCCCACCGGCCTGGCGTATGTGGCCTCAGCGCTGCAACGGGCGGGCCACACCGTGCGCGTCCTCGCGCGCGAGGAGCAGCTTCATAAACACGGCTGCAACCGCGTGGCCGCCGACGAAGATCTGCGCCGGTTGCTCCGATCCTTTCATCCCGATTTGGTCGGGCTCGCCGTGTTGTCGCCGTCGCTCGAAGATGCCGCGGAGGTCGCGCGGTGGGCCAAGGAGTTGTGCGGCTCCGCCACGCGCGTGATCGCCGGCGGGGTGCATCCGACGGTTTTGGGAAGCGAGATGCTCGCCGCCATGCCGGAGCTGGACGCCGCCGTCGTGGGCGAAGGCGAGGCGACCCTCGTCGAGTTGGCCGCCGGCAAACCGGCCGGCCAGGTCGCGGGCACCTTTTATCGCGAGGACGGCCGGGTGTTGTCCGCCCCTCCGCGACCTCCGTTGCGGGACCTTGATGCATTGGAACCGATCGACTATGGCCTGTTCGACATGGCGTACTATACCGCGCCAAGCCGCTGGCTGATCCGCTGGCTGAAGCTGTCTGCAACCAACTTGCGGACTTCGCGCGGATGCACCAACGCCTGCCAGTTTTGCGCGGGGACGCTGGTGAGCGGATTGGGCGTGCGGTTTCATTCGCCCGAGTTCGTGGTGGAACAGATGGAGCGGGTGGTCAAGGGATTGGGCGTGAAAGCGATTCACTTCGAGGATGACACGCTCGGCGCCGACCCGGACCGCCTGGCGCGCTTATGCGCGGCCATCCGGCGGCTCGGGCTCGAGACCCGAGTCGTTTGGGACGGTTGCCTGCGGGTGGACCAGGTCGCGCCCGAGCTGCTGGCCGAGATGAAGGCGGCCGGTTGCATCCAGATCGAATACGGCTTCGAAACCGCCTCCGACCGCACATTGTCCTTGCTGGGCAAGGGCTCGACAGTGGCGCAGAACCGGCGCGCGGTGGAATTGACCCGGAAAGCCGGACTGCGAATCTTTGCCGACATCATGATGGGTCTGCCTGAAGAGACGGCCGCCGACCTGCGGGCGACCAGGGAGTTCGTGCGCTGGGCGGCTCCGGAGGTGTTGAGTTTCGGGCAGATGTCGTTTCTGCCCGGCAGCCCCATGTTTCGCCGCCTGTCCGAGACGCAGCGCGCCGCCATGGATTACGCCGACACCGTCTATCCCGAAGGCGCCGCGGGAATCAACCTGACCGCCATGAGCGACGCAGAACTCGCCCGCCAGCGGCGCGAGATGTTCCGCTACTGGGCTATTCCGTGCATGAAACGCCAGTTCCTGCGCGATTCCACGCCCGCCGACGAACCAGAGCGCCGCCAATGGCGCCGCGAACTGCGCCGATTCATGCTCCGCCACCCCCTGCGCTACGCGCGCCTGCCCCGTGGCCCTGTAGCGTCCCGACGAGTCGGGAGTCTGCTGTAGCGCAGGCCTCCGGCCTGCTAGCGCATCCGAACTTCACTCCCGCCTCGCAGCACCTGTGCGCTTCATACCCGGCACGCCATGCAGACTGGAAGTCTGCGCTACAGCAGACCACAGGTCTGCGCTACGCTGAAGGGCGGCGGTTGTCACTCGAACTTAATGGCAGTGGGCCGTTGGCCTGGGCTGCCTGCGGGAAATGATTTTTGCCACCTCACCCTGTCGACCGGACCTGTTTGGCTTCGGTCTTGCTTTCCTTAGGCAATGACGATTACGAATGGAGTGCGGCCCGGGTTGACCTGGACTTTCATCATCGAATCGTCATCAGGAATGAAAATCTCGAAGACGTCATTACTGACAATTGTTTTCGGCCTGGTGATCTCGCAGGCTGGCTGGTTGGTTGCCGGCACCGCCCTGCTGAGGGTCGTTTACGTCGACAAATGGCATTTCATTTCCGAAGACCATGTACCGCCGTTCGGACTGCTGGCCGGCTTAAGCGTCCTGTTATTGGGAGCAGGAGTCGCCAAAGGGTGGGCGATCGCGCGGGCTTTGGAGAAGGAAAAGGTCGTGCGCGGTCGATTGCTTAAAGTGGAAAGGGGTAGTTTTTCAGGTGAAAACATGCTAGAAAGCACGCTATACGGGATGACCTTCGGCTACACCGATGCCACGGGATTGCCGCAAACGCTGCAGATCGACCGACTGCGAAAAGATCTGGCGTTGGGCGAGGAGGTCTCGGTTTTGTTGGATGAACGGACGGGGGAGGGATTGCTGGAACTCGACCTTCCGGGGGGAACAAAGTTCGCCAACTTTCAGGGGACTCAACCGATTGACCCGAAGGTCTTCCTGCGCGTACTGGCTATTCCGGTGCTGGCGTTCGCGCCGCTGTTGGGACTGGTGCCATCAGTGGCCGTGACACTCCAGCGCCTGGAGGCTTGGACGACAATATCGCTCTTTTGCATCTGGAGCGTGGTTGTGCAGGTCCTCTGGCTGTTCGCCAATCTTCGGTACTTCACGTTCAAATCAACGAACATCGGCCGCGGCTGCGCGAAGCCAACCAAAGCGGTTCATCCGGCTCACCCGGCAGACGAGTCGCGGTGACGCATCCATTTTTCCTCCTTTCAAGGCGCGGTCGGGACGGGCGGCCTTCATGCGGCGACGGGCAATAGCAGCATGTATTGTGGACTCATAGTTCCTCACCCTTGGTTTGATTTGCTGATGGCTGCTCGCTGCTTTTCACGCAAGAGACGAGCAAGGCGGTTGTATTCGCCCAAACTCAACAGTTTGGCGGGGGGGTTTCCGCGTCCCGCAACCAGCGGCGCGGTCAGCAACATGATTGCCTGAGCATTCGGTGTCAGCGGTGTCATCATTCGTCAAGGCCACGCGTGAATCATGGTCTATCAGCTCCACCTCTTCCCCGGCTCTGGTTATACTCGCGCTGGCTAAACCACGTAATCATCCGCGCGCTCCCGCCAGAGGTAAGTGCCTCGTGAATGGCCGAGCAAACACGTGACTGCTGCCTCGCTGGCTTGCGACCGCGAATCCAATACACCAATGGAAGCGGAACATCAGTGATGATAAGCCAAGGCTCTGCATACTGAATCATGCACCAGACAGGCACACGCCCCGCAATCGCATCGAATGACCAACCATAAGTCTCGTGCAGGTCAACATCCGTGACCTCAAATCCTCGCTGCGCCAATCCCTCACGAATCTGCTCAATAATCTGTCGGCCACAGGGCGCGATGACATTTCCGGCGGCGTCAAGCTCGCCATCGTCTGCCTTGTCCCACTCAAAGCTAACAAAGCCACGAAGTTCCATACGGCGGTGTGGTCTAATGCTGCACTTGTAGCGGGTTCGGTGCTACTCCGGCATTATTGGACACGGTCGTACCTCCGCTTTCCGGTACGTGTTTGGATGACGAAATGATTATGGCTGAACTCCAGGAATACATCCCGGTCGATGTAGCCGACATCAATCGCTCCGGAAGTGTCGCTGGTATATTCAGAGTGCAGGCAAGTCCCCTGCAGCCCCCATGTGCCAGTGAACTCCGAAATGGGCTCGCGTCTGCGCGTCACGCTTCCGGAGAAGGTACGGTCGTCATGAAATACCCAGTCGACTGTCAAGGGCCCGTAAACTGCGCGCCAGTGTCCGACAAGGAGCCCATGGTGGATTTCGAGTGGTGGTTCCATATGTTTACACAGCCCAACGCTCCAGATGAGCTGCCGCCGCCATAATGCCAACAGCGCGAGCCTCGCCGCCTCGCTCCTGAATAGAGAAGGGCTGGCGGCGGTCAGTTCCATCTGGCTTGTTCGGCTTCATTGGAGCTTCTAATCCTACCTAATCCGGTTGGTGGCCGCGTGGCGCTCGACGATGAGCCACCTTTGCTGTTCTCCTGGCGTGCGCTGTTGCCTGTCGTAAAGGAAAGGGTTGCGGTCAAACTGAGCGTGCGAGATAAGTTCGGAGATGTCGGACGAGTTGCTAAAGACCTCGACTGCACTGAAAATCGCCCCAACCTTGAAGGATTCCTCGAAAGTGGATGCATCCTTGTGTTCTGCGCCGTTGCGGATGCAAACCGCTACCCATTTCATTGGAGGAAATTTGTTCTGCCCCAGCGCCCGCATTTGCTGGAGCGCCGCCTTGAACCACCCCGGTTCCTTGACTTGCTCGTAACGGGTTTCTACCACCATGTAGTCACATTCTAAATAGTCGGGATAGCGGTCATCCGTCGTATAGAAGTTCACGTATGGTGGCTGAGGGTGGCCAGGTCCCGCCTCGTAATTCGGTAGCGGTATTTCGTTTGTAGGAGGATTGCGCATTCTTTCCTCCACCACCTTTTCCGCGAACGCAAGCGCCTCATCCTTGGCACGCTGATATTCTTCTTGAGTAAGCTCACCCGCATATTTGGGGGCTGCTGGCCTGCCCGCTGGTGCTGTATCCGTCTCCTTCTCCGCCGTACCCCTTCGATCCGGCTTGCACGCTGTGAGCAGGCAGGAGCCGAGGGCAAGGACGACAGCCAGCAACGCAGCGGGACGCCAAACTGATGTTGCCACTCCTCGACAGGTCTTCATGGTTACGATGCCCAACTATGATTCAGCAAACCAATGGTTTCGTGATCCAAATGTCTCATTTTGAGTCTTAAATCTCTGATCCCCGGGTTCTTACGGTCCCAAACCCATCCAGGCCATTCCCGCAGAAAACAGGAGGGTTCTCGATGACGGTTTCCTTTTCCACTCTCATTCCCTCATCAAAGCGCACTTGGCGCCGGTTGACAAGCCCGTTCAAAGGGAACGGAGATCGCCCCCCATATCGCGCCCTGCGTAGCGAGGGCTCGCTCGGTGGAACTCAAGGGGGATCACACATGTACCTCCGGCATCGCGGAGCGATGCTGCGATGGTAGCCGGGGCGCTTCAGCCCCCGGAAAACCGGACGAACCGATCCCTGGCGTCGCGTTAGCGACGCCTGAAAAGTGGCCTGTTTCCTCTGAACCGAGTGTCAGCCGGCCACCCGACACCACCATCGTAGCGCCGACTGGTAGTCGGCTGTATCGCCGGTTGGCAACCGGCAGAGCAAATGCCCTTAAGTTATCACGCGTCCGGCCGATATAGCAGCTGAGTGGACCGGGTGCCGCGCAGGTTTATTCGCCCGCCGAGGAAGGCGGAGCCGGATTCCCGATCCATCCGAACCTGAAAGCAGGTCTTGGGGCGGCAGTGGTTTCGCGCTGGTTGACGCGGCCGCCCGACCAGAGCAACGGCGATTGCCGGCGGCGGGTTAGTTGCATTATGGCCCATTTGATGCCGCCTCAGGTAACCACCGCACCGTCTCTGGTGGCGATCCTGCTCCTTCTCCTCGGCGCGCCCCGGTTGGTACAGGCCCAGAAAACCGATGCCGTCGCCCCTTTTCGCATGGGCATGTCCGCGCACGTGCTGACCGGCGTCAGCGAAAACGATGCTCCCCAGGTTGGGCAGCAGTTAGTCGCGCTGGCAACCTCTCCGAACTTCATCACGGGCATGGCGGCTTTTCGCAAGGGCTCTCCCGAGCCTGGCACCGAAAAAATCCGAAACGCCATGCGTCATCTTCACGAAACCCCGCGTGGTCAGGAAGTCCTCATTGTTTTCCAATCCGGTGCGCTCAAAGACTTGCCTGACGCGGCTTTAGATACCGCCCGCCAACTGGTGGCCGAACACCGGCGGCTCTGCCCCGGCGCGGCTGAACCCGCCCAACCCGCCCAGAGTGTCACCTCGCTGCAGCCCTGAGCCGGCCGCAAACCGGCCGCATGGCTCTGGTATCCCGTTAATCCTGTCAAAAAACTCCGCCTCTCTTACAGCGACCCGATCTTCCGCAGCGCCAGGACGGGCTCCTCCGCCTCCCGCGACTTGGTCAAATCCACCTCAAATTCCGCCACCCAATCGTTCTGTTCCTCCGGATCGATGAGCATCTGCTGCACCTTCCAGGAATGCTTGTCGTCGGAGGGGACGACGTATGTGTGGCGCACGTTCCGAGCGTTCGGGTCGAGGCAGATGTGGTCGTGCTCGACATGGTAGTCATCGAGCACCTTTTGCAGGCGTTCGGCTGTCCAGGGCTGGCCGTCCGGGTCGTTCGGGCTGGAGAGATATGTGAGCGCCTGCTCGAAATCCTGGTTTACCAGGCCGCGCAGGAAGCTGAAGACCCGCGTGCGAATGGCGGCGGTGAAACCCTTGGTATCCCGAGTCACGTCCTGCGCCGCTTCTTCGGCGCCAGGCGGCCGGACCTCTTTGGCGGTGCCGCGCGCTTGGTAGTTCGGATCGCGCATCTTCTCCCACTCGTCCAGCAGGCTCGAGTCCACCTGGCGAAGCATCGCGTCCAGGTAGAGTTCCATCTCCCGGACCGGATCGGTCTTGGCGGCGTCGGGAACAGTCTGAGTCAGGACTTTATAGACGCTGTTCAGGTGCCGCAGCAGCAGGCCTTCGGAGCGCTGAAGCTCGTAATCGCGCACGTAGTCGGAGAACGACCTGAAATTCTCGAACATCTCGCGGGCGATCGATTTGGGCCGGATGTTTTCCTGCCCGACCCACGGGTGCTTGTCCGCGAACGCATTGAAGGTGGAGTAGATGAACTCGCGGTTCGGCTTGGGGTGTTCGAGCTTTTCAAGCTCCTCCATTCGCTCGTCGTACTCGATGCCTGCCATCTTCATCTCGGCCATCTTCTGGTTCTTGAGCTTGTCGAGTTGTTTGCGGAGGATGAGGTCCGGGTCTTCGAGAATGGATTCGACCAGCGTGAGCAGCACCAGCGGGTAGTCCGGCGCTTGCGGATCGATCTGCGGAACGGTGTCCAGCAGGTAAAGCGAGAGCGCCTGGTCCATCGAAAAATCGTCCTGCAGCTCCACATTGACGCGCAGGTGGGCGCCCTCTTCGGTCTGGGGAATAAACTCGATGATCCGGCGGTCCAGGAGCGATCGGAACAACTGCCAGGCCCGCTGGGTGTGGGCCTTTTTGGCTTTGGGCGTTTCGTGGCAATCGTGCAGCAACCGCTGCATGGCGCGGCAGCCGTCGCCCTTGCGGCTCAGGACATTGAGCAGCATGCCGTGCGAAACCTGGAACCTCGATGTCAGCCGCTCCGGCGTCGCGTGCATGAGGCGCACGAAGGTCTGCTTGTCCCAGTTGACGAAGTTCCTCTCCGGCGGTTTGCGTTTGACCGACTTCTTCCCTTTCTCGTCGAGCTTGATATTCTCGATGACATGCTCGGGCGCCTGCGTGACCACCCAGCCGCGGTCGTCGAATCCCTTCCGCCCGGCCCGGCCCGAGATTTGGTGAAAATCGCGCGCGCTCAGGATCGCGGTCTTCTGGCCGTCGAATTTGCAGAGCCGGGTGAAGAGCACGGTGCGGATCGGCATGTTGATGCCCGCGCCCAGGGTGTCGGTGCCGCAGACGACCTTCAGCAGGCCCTTCTGGGTCAGTTGCTCGACCAGGATTCGATATTTGGGCAGCAGGCCCGCATGGTGCAGGCCGATGCCGTGCTTGAGCCAGCGCCGGATTTCCGGACCGTAAGGGCTGGTGAACTTGAAGCCTTCGAGCGTGTTGGCGATGGCGTTCTTCTCCTCGCGCGTGCAGACATTGATGCTGGTGAAATCCTGCGCGCTTTGGGCCGCCTCCAGTTGCGTGAAATGAACGACATACACCGGGCTCTTGCCTTCGGCCGCCAGCCGCTCCAGCGTCTGCGCCAGCCCGATTTCCGAATAGGCGTACTCCAGTGGCACCGGCCGCGCGGTCGATACGATGGTCACAGTTTGCCGGCCGTTGCGCCGGGTCAGTTCCTCCTCGAAAAAGGCGGTGTCCCCGAGCGTGGCCGACATCAGGAGAAACCTGGCCTGCGGCATCGTCAGCAGCGGCACCTGCCAGGCCACCCCCCGCTCGCGGTCCGCGTAGTAATGGAATTCATCCATGATGACTTCCTGGAACGCGGCCTTGGGCCCTTCCCGCAGCGCGATGTTGGCTAGGATCTCCGCCGTGCAGCAGAGGATGGGCGCGTCGCGGTTGACCGAGGCGTCGCCGGTGCTCAGGCCGACGTTATCGGGCCCGAACTCGCGGCAAAGAGCCAGCCATTTCTCGTTCACCAGCGCCTTGATGGGGCAGGTATAGACCGACCGTTTGCCCTGGACCAGCGCCTTGAAATGCAGCGCGGCGGCCACGAGCGATTTGCCCGAACCGGTGGGCGTGTTCAGGATGACATTCTTTTCCTCGAACAGTTCGAGAATGGCCTCCTCCTGCGCCGGATACAAAACGAGTCCCTTGCCTTGGGCATATTCGAGGAACTGCCCCAGCAGCACGTCATTGCCCGGGCGCTCATCCCGGGGAATCAAATCATAAAGCGTTGGCGGCACGATGTGGACAGCTTACGCGATGGCATGGAGCGTGAGAAGGAAGTTTCGGCAACGCGCTGGGAAGTAGGCGCCGATCACTTTTTGAAGCCTTGGCGGCACTCGAATCCCCCTCACCCCGGCCCTCTCCCAAAGGAGAGGGAGAATTCTCGCCTGTCGGCGGGCGAATCCGACGCGGCTGGATTGGTTGAGAGCCAGCCTCTGCTATGCCCTCTCCTTTGGGAGAGGGTAGGGTGAGGGGGATTCCTTCCATACACTGCGGTGTTCAAAACCTGATCTGCGCCCCCGGGAAGTTGTAACCTTTTTCCGCCGGGGCGTGTATAAGAGATAAAGCAGGCACGATCACGCCCGGAGCGTGGCGGGACCTGAATTGAAGACCGAAAAAATCCGACCGACTTTGAATATGAAATTAAACCTGACATTGACCGCATTGCTTTCGATCGGCGCCAGCGCCGCAATCGCCGGGCCGCTGGTGAAACAGAACGTGGATTACGACGCCAAATGGCTGGTGCATGTCGATTTCGACCAGTTCCGCGATACCAAACTCGGGCAGTTCGTCATGAAGGAAGTCATCGTGAAGAAGGCGGAGGAGGCCAAAGCCAAGGCGAACAATTTCATCACGAATCTGGACGTGGTCAGAATCGTCGGCCAGTTGCATTCCGTCACGGCCTACGGGACCGGTTTCGACACCGGGCAGAAGTCCAATGGCGTCCTCATGCTCCAGGTCGAGCCGGAGACGCGGAAGATTCTGGAGGGGGTGGCTGCCGGATTGCTGCTCAAGGATGAAGACGGCTCCTTCACAAAAACCAACGAGGATGGCCAGCTCATTTATTGCCTGAAGAACGAGCTGTTCGCCTCCCCGCAGGATCACGGCCTGATTCTGTTCAGCAAGTCGAAGCCGAAACTCAAGCAGGCCGCGGCGGTCCTCGCCGGCAAAAGCAGGAACCTGGTCGGCAGCAAGGCGTTCACCGATTTCCCGCCCGTCACCGACAGTTTCATTTTTATGGCGGTCGCGGAGGGATTCCAGGATAACCTGCCCATTCCCCCCCAGGCGAAAGTGCTCCGGAAGGCGGATGGCGTCCGGGTGGTCCTGGGCGAGAGCGCCGACAATGTATTTGCCAACGTGGCGGTTAAAGCCAAGGACCCTGAAGTGCTCAAGGAAATGCAGCAGGTGGTGGAAGGGATGCTGGCCCTGGCCTCGCTCAGCCAATCCGAGAACAAGGAGTTGCAGCAATTAGTCCGTTCGACGAAGGTGGAGACCCTCGACAAAATGCTCTGCGTAGCGACGACTTTTCCGACCGATGCGCTGCTGCGCCGGGCGGGTGTCATGATTGCCAAAAAACAGGAGCAACAGCAGGCCAAAGAGCAGCCTGCCGTGGAAGCCGAGCCGAAATCCAGTGCTGGTGATTCCAAATAGCCATCCCGAGGCGTCCGGGGCCGACGGCATGGCCGGAGACCCCGGACCCACTGCCCCGGAGTTTGGGCGACAACCCGCCCCAACTGCTCCCGCCTATGCTCCCTCTCCTCCTCGGGAGGAGAGGGCTGGGGAGAGGAGGACTCTTTCCACATGTCATCCAAACTCGGGGCCAGTGGACCCCGGACCGGATATTTCGACGCCCGAGCAATTGGCGCGCGAGTGTCAGGCCGGGTCGCGAGAGGCTTTTGCCGCCTTAGTCGATCGGTTTCACGCCAGGATTTACACCTTTTTGCTCAAGCTCACCGGGCAACCGCCGGATGCGGAGGACTTGACCCAGGAAACCTTCCTGAAAGCCTGGCTGGCCATCGAACGATTCGATAGGCGGTTTACCTTTGCGACCTGGCTTTTCACCATTGCCAAGCGGACCGCCTATAACCATCTGCGCTCGCGCCGGCCGGCGGCGGACGCTTCAGAGGTGCCCGAGCCCGCCGATGCGTCGGACCCGGCGTCGGTTTTGTCGCGCGCCGAGGAGGTAAACGAATTGTGGCGGCTGGCCAGGACGTTGAAGCCAAACCAATACCAGGTGCTCTGGCTGCGGTATGGAGAGGGGTTTTCAGTCGCCGAAGCCGCGAAGATTATGGGCGTGCATCCGGTGCATGCCAAGGTGCTGCTCCATCGGGGACGCGGCCAATTGGCCAAATTGCTCAAGGCGAGGCCGGAGGGCGCAGACTGCGGCGGCCTTGTGAATGAAATCTCAACCTGAGGCTGCTATATGATCTCTTGCCCTCTTCATCGTTTTAAAATAGCCGCGAGTCTGGACTCGGGCCGGGACCCGGACCCTGCCTTGCGGCGCCATCTTCGTGAGTGCGCCCGCTGCCGGCGGTTTTACAACGAGCAACTCTCGGTTGCGCGCGGTCTGGCCGGGGCTGCGGATCGGGAGCGCGCGACGCCTTCGCCGTTCTTGCAGGGCCGGATTATGGCCGCGGTGGATCGGTCGGCCCGGCCTGCGCCTGCGCGGTTCGGCCTGCGCCGGCTGGTTTGGCTTGCGGGCATGGCGGCGGCTCTTGCGCTGGTGTTTCGATTTGCGCACGGCCCGCTCCAGCCCCGCCCGACGCTCGCGCCGGCCGATCCTTCAACGGTGGCGAGAGAGTTCGCGGCGCTGGAACAGCGGCTGCCCGACGAGCGGAAACTGGGCCAGTGGAGCGGCAGCCTGGACCAGCCGCTGGACGACGAGATGCGCTCGCTCTTGCACGACGCCCAAAACGCCGCGCAGACCCTCGCCTTCGGCTTCCTGCCCGACAGCATGGCGGAAAGGCTGTCGCGGGGCCAGACGAGGGATTAGGGCATAATAGGTTAGTTATTGAACCATAACGACTTACCTCATTGCCCGCCCCAATGGAGCTGTAAAGCTTCGGCAAACCTATTCCAAAGAGGGCACGCCATGTCGCGAAGCGTTTGGAGTGCGCCGCATTCCGGCGCTTTAACTTCCGGCGCACCGCTTTGTCAACGGTTCCGTAACGGCTTCGCCGAAGCTGTACATGGAGGCCGCAAAATACCTCACATTTGTGAGGCTAGGCAGGTTCGAAATTCTCAGGCAAAATTCGAGCAGCAAGCAAACCCATAACACAATGAACCCATGAAAGCTCCCTCCCTCCTGACCCCTGTCATTGCCGTGTTAACGATGGCCGTGCTGCCTGTGAGCGCCCAAACCACCTACTATGGCACTGGAAACGCCAACGGCGGCGGCAGCGATGGCTCCGCCATCAGCAGCGTCGTGGTCCAGAACGATGCGAACAACATCACCTTCACGATCAATTCGAACCCGTCTGACGCGGCGATCGATCAATGGACGTTTTACGCCGTTCAGATTCAGGTCCTCGGCCAGGCTGCCAGCGGATACACCACCTTGGCCAACCCTATCTATAACACGGGCGGACCCGCCCTTGGCATCAGCACCGGTGAAAACGCCGTCCTCAACTTTGCGCAGAACGGGTACTGGAGCAACGGAGGAAACGTTAATGGCGCCACCCCGTTCATCTACAGCGGCGGTGCCTGGACAGAGGGCTCCCTCTTCTCCTATTCAGCCGGCGGCCAGGGAAGCCAGTCCGTCACCGCGACGGTGCCGTTAAGCAGCCTCGGGCTGAGCCTCGGCCAGAGCTTTTACTTTGACGCTGTGTCGTCGTACACCTCTTGGGGCGCCTCGGGCCCGCAGTCGGCCTATAGCGCGCTGGACAGCATCTCGGGTTATCCCGCCGAGACGGACAGTAGCTGGGCTCCTTGGAGCGGAGCCAATGCCTATGACTCCGCCACGGACCCCTCCGGCACGACCTTCGGTACTGCGGCCAGCGAATACACAATCGCCGTTCCCGAGCCCGCCGCCTGCGCCCTTCTCGGCCTGGGCAGCCTCCTCCTGATCGCCCGCCGGAAAACCCTTTCCGCCCGCTAATCTAGCCCGCGGAACACCCCAGTGTCGTCCACTAGGCCGGCAAATTCCTCAAACCCCATGTTTCCTATGGCAAGATTATTGTCGATGGAGGCAACTTGTGCCGCCGCTGAACGGAACTGACGACCACGCTCCACCTGTAGATCGACTACGAGAAGAGGGTAGTCAGGCTCTGAAACTGCCACCCCGTCAGCGACAACAATAAAGCTGTGCGGGTACCCTTGGGGAAGGGCTGCCATCAACTGCTCGACCGTCGCGCCGCTATACTCTCTATCCTCCACAACCTCCATGTTGAACATGAAGGGGTCGTCGGGCTCACTTACGGCCTTCGCCAGACTCTTCCACGCGGTTTGGTCCGAAAAGTCCGTTCGGATGAATAGAGCGTTTTCTGTCTGCATTGGAATCTCTTTCATAGGACTTCCTGGCAAAACTCCACACCCATACCCCCAGCATGAGATTTGCTCCGCCAAAGTCAATCGCAAATAACCGGCTTGCGGCTCGACACCGGCTTCTCACCTGGTAAATACCCGTTCTCGGGTACGCCTGCCAGCTTGACGCTTGAGGGTGGGACTGCGATCGTTATCGAGCTTGGCGCAAAAGTCGGCAATCACGGCGACAAGCGAGTTGGTCGCTCGAGTCTGGCATTCTCCCGCTGTACAGTCCCTGGCGCGGCGATTGGAGAATGGGGGAGTGTTGTCCTGTCCCGGTATCGGCTTAGCCGCCCAGCCTTTTTTTGCGGCGATGCTGCGCCGGTTTTTTCCCGGCCGGCCGGTGTTGGTGGTCGCCGAGGGCCTCAAGAGCCAGGAAAGTGTCCACCAGGACATCGCGACCTGGGTCCTGGTTCTGGCGGACGGCCGTGTCCTGGCGGACGGCCACCAGATCTTGGCGGGGCCAGGACGAATGCAGAATGAGGCGGCGGCGGTCGGAAATCCCCCTCCTCATGAACCGGCCCCTCACCCGGCTTGGGCGCCGCTCTTTTATCCTTCCTGGGAAACCCTGCCGCATGAGGCAAAGCTGCCGCATGTCGATGTGATCAGCGAACGGCTTGAAACGCTGGTGGCGCTGGCGAATTACCAATCCTCAACCGCCGGTTCACCATCCCCTGTCGTTGCTCCCGATCCGCCCATCATTGTCACCTCCGTTGTTGCGCTGTTGCAGCGAACGTTCCCCTGCCGCGAATTGCAGGAGCACACCCGCTCGTTCAAACGCGGGGATCGGATCGATCCGCTGGACCTGGTCGAGTGGCTCGAGGCCCAGGGTTATGAGCCGGAGGCGCAGGTGACACAGAAGGGGGAGATTGCGCTGCGTGGCGGCATTCTGGACGTCTATCCGCTCACCAGTCCCTGGCCGGTGCGGCTGGAGTTTTTCGGCGATGAGCTCGAATCGTTGCGCGAATTCGATCCTCTCACACAGATCTCGCGCGAGGCCATCCAGACTATCGCCCTGCCGCCGGCCGGGGAGTTGGGCCGGCTCAAGCAAAGGCAGAATGCGGAAGGAGAAGCGAAGAATGATGGCGCCGGAGCCGCAGCAACGGGCGCAAACCAACCCGGAGGGTTGGCAGAAGGTAGCCGGGGGTCGCCGCGACCAGCCGCGCCGAAGCGCAGCGAAGGCGGAGGCGGGAGCGAAGACCCCCGGGTGGCAGATTTCAGATCAGATTGCATCCCGGAGGGATGCCAGAATTCTGCGACCCCTCCAGGATCGACGGACGTCTTGGGACGTCAATCATTGGGCTCGTTAATCGACTATCTCCCGCCAGGGAGTCTCTTTCTGATTTGTGAGCCGGAGTTGGTGGCGGAGAGGGCGGAAGAATATGAACAGCAGGTTCCGGACAATGATCCGTTCTTCATCGCCTGGGAGGAGCTTCAGCGACAGGCGGTTGAGAAGGGTATCACGGTGTTGGGTTTGGGCGGGGAGGATGACCTGGGAGTGCGCCCGTCCCCGGGCGCAGCGGGTGCCAAAGACCGGCTGACTCCCGACGATTCCCCCGCTCCTGCCCCTTCGAACTCCGCCGCATCCGGACCAGAGCCAAGCCAGGGCCAACTCACCGCTGTCTCAGACGAACCCGCTGTCAGCCGGTGTTCGGAACCCGCTATGCCGTTCGGAGTGCGCCCGTCCCCGGGCGCAGCGGGTGCCGAAGACCGGCTGGCTCCCGACAATTCCCCCGCTCCTGCCCTTTCGAACTCCGCCGCATCAGGACCAGAACCAAGCCAGATTCAACCCATCGATGTTTCAGACGAACCCGCTGTCAGCCGGTGTTCGGAACCCGCTGCGCCCGAGGACGGGCGCACTCCGCAGTTCGTCGGGTTGGAGGCGTATCGCCCGTTGCTGGAGCGGGCGCCCGAGGCGCAGGTGGCGGAAGTGCAGCGGCGGGAGTTTTTCGATCAACTGCATCGCTGGCTCCGCCAGGGCTACGCCGTGCATGTGTTCTGCAATAACGATGGCGAACGGCAGCGGTTCGGCGAGATTTGGGAGGAATACGGCCTCGCCGAGCAGCGCCAAAACCAAAGCCTCGAACCGGCGGAAACCGGCTTGCGGGTTCATTTGGGAACGCTGGCGCGCGGATTCCTGTGCGAGGAAGCGCGGGTCGTAGTGGTGACGGATGCGGAAATCTTCGGGCGGTACAAGGTGCAAAGACCGCGCCGGCTCAAGTCGCCGCACGCGCAGGCCACGCGCTCCGCGCTGGACATCGATTTCACCGACCTTGAGGACGGGGATTATGTCGTGCATTTGCAGCATGGCATTGGGCGGTACGCCGGCCTGCAGGTGCTCCCCATCGGGGCGGGCACCAAGCCGACTGCCGGGGTGGCTGCCGGGGCCAACGCGGGCCAGGAATGCCTGGTGATTGAATACGCCCCCAACGACCCGGCCCAACCGCCGCCGCGGCTTTATGTGCCGGTAACCGAGGCGCACCTGGTGAGCAAATATGTCGGGACCGGCAAGGCGCGTCCCCCCCTCAATACGCTCGGCGGCACGCGATGGGCCAAGGCCAAGGCGCAAGCCGAGCGGGCGGTGCGGGATCTGGCCGGGGACCTCCTCTCCATTCAGGCCGCGCGCGAATCACAGGCGGGCCATCCTTTCGGGACCGACACGACCTGGCAACGGGAGTTCGAGGGATCGTTCCTGTTCGAGGAGACGCCGGACCAAATGCGCGCTATCGTGCAGACCAAAGCCGACATGGAACGGCCCAAGCCGATGGACCGGCTGATCTGCGGCGATGTCGGGTTCGGCAAGACCGAAGTCGGGATCCGGGCCGCCTTCAAGGCCGTGATGGGCGGCAAGCAGGTTGCTGTGCTGGTGCCCACGACGGTCCTGGCCCAGCAGCATTTCAACACCTTCCGCGAGCGAATGGCGGATTACCCGGTTCGCATCGAGCTGCTTTCGCGCTTTCGCACCCGGCGGGCCCAGCAACAGGTGGTCAAAGACCTGGCCGCCGGATCGGTTGACGTCGTCATCGGCACGCACCGCCTCCTGCAAGGCGACATCGGCTTCAAAGACCTCGGGCTGGTGGTGATCGACGAGGAGCAGCGGTTCGGCGTGATGCACAAGGAGAAGTTCAAGACGTTGCGCAAGCTGGTGGATGTGCTGACCCTCAGCGCGACGCCCATTCCACGCACGCTCTACCTGGCGCTGACGGGCGCGCGCGACATGAGCACCATCCAGACCCCGCCGCATGATCGGCTGCCGGTCGAGACGGTGGTCACCCAATACGACGAGCGGGTGATTCGCGACGCGATCCAGCGCGAACTCAACCGCGGCGGCCAGGTGTTCTTCCTGCACAACCGCGTCATGACCATCCAGACGATGGCCCAGAAGCTGGCGACCCTGGTGCCGCGCGCCCGGTTGCTCGTCGGCCACGGCCAGATGAACAGCGATGAGCTCGAGGAGGTGATGACCCGGTTCATCAATGGCGAGGCCGACGTCCTTCTCTCAACCACGATCATCGAGAGCGGGTTGGATATTCCCAACGCCAATACGATTATTATCGATCGTGCCGACCGGTTCGGGTTGAGCGATCTTTACCAGTTGCGCGGGCGCGTGGGCCGCTACAAACACCAGGCTTACGCTTACCTCCTGCTGCCGCGGCACGGAAGCTTGCTCACCGATGTGCGCAAGCGCATGAGCGCGATCAAACAGTATTCGACCCTGGGCAGCGGCTTCAAAATCGCCATGCGCGACCTCGAGATTCGCGGCGCCGGCAACCTTCTGGGCTCCCAGCAAAGCGGCCATATCACCGCCGTCGGTTTCGAGCTCTACTGCCAGTTGCTCAAGCAGAGCGTCGCCTCGCTCAAAGGCGAGAAAGTGAAGCCGCGCGTCCAGGTCCAGGTCCGGCTCGATTTCCTGGCGCTCAATCCCGCCGAGGAAAGCAGGCAGGATGGTAGGATCCCGACGCGTCGGGACTCGTCCGCGCGTTCTGTGGCCCCAGAAACGCCCGAACGAGTCCCGCCCCGCCGGGCTCCTATCCAGCCACCTGAATCTTTGCAGAACACAACTCTGGCCGCTTATATCCCCTTCAGCTATGCTTCCGAGTCGCGGCAGCGGATTGAGATCTATCGCAAGCTGGCCCAGGCAACCGAAAAATCGGCGCTGGAGGATTTGCAGAAGGAATTGCGCGACCGGTTCGGACCGCTGCCGCCGGCCCTGGAGCTGTTGCTGCAAGTGGCGGAGCTGAAAATTCTCGCCGCGGAACGCGGAGTCAGCGCCATCGAAGTAAAGGAAGACAAGCTGATGCTCACGCGCAACGGCGATTACATCATGGTGGGCAGCAAGTTCCCACGCCTCATGCGCAAGGCCGCGCCCGCGCGGTTAAAGGAGATCAAGAAGCTCCTGCTGGCGATTTAGCGGCTGCGGCCTGTGATTGACGGACAGGTTTCGTTCGCCCCTCCAACCCGGAGGGTTGGCAGAAGGTAGCCGGGTGGTCGTAGCGCAGCGAAGACCCCCGGATCATGGCCCCCGGAAGATCCTCGACCCCGGAGGGGTCGCAGACCTCTGGCGTCACGAATCTACGATGGGTCCGATTCCCCTGCGTCCCTGGCCCTCGGCTGGGTAGAGGCTTTGTCAACCGGCAATTCCAGCGTAAAAACGGCTCCTTTGCCCGGCCCATCACTATGAACGGTTAAAGAGCCGCCGAGTTCGCTGGCGGTGTTGGCGCCGCTATGCAGTCCAAACCCGTGGCCATTTTTCCTCGTGGTAAAACCATGCGAAAAAATGCGCGTCAGGTTTTCCGGGGGAATGCCCACGCCGTTGTCGGCAATCGTTACTTGAACCCGGTTTTCCCCGTTGATGCCAATCCCGACGGTAAGTTGTTTTTCTTCCAGGGCCGATTCATCCAACGCGTACTTCGCGTTATGAACAAGATTGACGAGGATTTGCAAGACCTTGTGTTTATCGGTCATCAAAAGGGGCACCTTCGAGTACTGACGCATGATCTGTATTCGATGACGGGTCAGGATGGCGGTGTTCATCCGCAATGCGTCTTCCAACAGCTCCGAGACCGACACCTGCTCGAGGAAACCAGAGACCCGCGCGTAATTCTGGTGCATCGCCACGATTTCTTTGATGTGATCCGCATTGCGCGCAAGCCGGAGACATTCTTCCAGCAAGGCAGCCTGCTCTTTTTCCAATTTCGCCGATAGTTTGATAAAATACTCGGGTAGCTGCTTTCCTTTGGGGTCCGTGGTCAGGAATGCTTCCATGTCCGTCGCGTGCTCCTGGAGCATACAGCGCACCTTGCGCAGGTTTATAATATCCGACTGTTCCAGCGCCTCTCGGATGAGGGTGGCTGATACGTTCAGGCTGTTGAGTACGTTGCCGACATTATGCAGCACGCCCGTGGCCACTTCCGCCATCCCGGCTGCTCGTGAGGTTTCCAGCAATTTCTTGTGCACTCGCTCCAGCTCGGCTTCGGCCTTTTTGCGTCCTGTGATGTCTTCCACCGTTCCAACATGGCCGATAATGCCGCGGTCTTCGGATTTTATGGCTGTCGTTAAGGCATGAACCCACCGGACTTCGCCGCCGGCCGCACGGAAGCGGAATTCCCTCTCGAACGCTCGTCCTTCAGCAGCGGAGTGTTTCCAATCGCCAAAAACGCAATCGTCATCCGGATGGAGCGCCTTCCGCCACTCGTCACCCAGACTCTCCGCCGCCGACAGGTCCGTGATTGTCTGCCAACGCGGGTTGCTGTAGAGAATACACCCTGCCGCATTCGTCTCAAAAATCCCGATCGGGGCGGACGTGCTCAACATGCGGAACCGTTGTTCGCTCGCCTCGAGACTCTTGTGCGCGTGCGTGTGCGCTTTGATTTGGCTGTTGATGCCCCGCCCGATGAGCCCCGCCAGCCACAAGAACACAAGTGAGCTGACGCAGCCCAAGGTGAGCATTTGCCGCCAGCCCGCCGCCAACCCCCTCTCCATCTCCTCGGTTAACGCGGCCGTCCGGACCTCCGCGGATTGCGCAAAGGACGCGCTGACCGTCTCGATATCCTGGAACAAAGCCCCCGCTTTGCTATTGAGTTGCTCCCGTTCGCGCCGCAATTGAAGCGCATCACGGCGCAGGCTGAACAGACCACCTCGGCCGGTCCGAAGGTCCTGGTGCGCTTCGTCACTGGCATAGCCTTCTCCGAAAATGGCAACGGTAAGCGTCTCGATGGTCTGCGGCGGGAGCAGATTTGCGCTGCCCGTGCTCGCGCTCAAGGCGGCCAGCGTGCGCCTCATCCGGTCCAATGCCGGCTTGAACTCGTTGTCCTTCAAATCGGCCAAATTGTCGAATTGCTCCTCGCCACCCAACCGTTCCACCAGGCCCGCGAATTCGGCTAGCTGGCTTTTGAGTTCGGCCACGGCGTAGCTCGGGTTCTTCCCTTGCTCGCTGAGAATCTGTGCGGCCTGGCGGCCCGCCTCCTCGCCGCTGGTGTTGCTCCAGCGGCGGTATTTGAGCACGTTCTCCAGTCGTTGACGGCCGTCAATGATCTCCACCGTGCCGCGCACTTGCGTCAGCAGATTGCGCACGCGCCCCATCGTGCGCTGCTCATGCAGATCCGCCCAAACGGTGGAGTAATGCGAGCGCCAGTTGATGGCCGCGCCGTTAACCTCCACCAGGCGCGCCACCAACTCTTCCAGGTGCGTCAGCGCCGGCATCAAGGCCCTGTCAGGGTGCGAGTTTATTTGCGCCTGAACCAGTTTGTCGAATGCCTGCGCGGCGCCCTCGTGGTTTGTCCATTCCGCCTTTTCGTCCAGAATGATGTGCAGTTGAGCGCCGCTCTTCGCAGCCGCTTCGCGCAGCGCGTGCAGCGTCTCGTCAAGCCGCTTCGCTTCGGCGGACGCCTGCTCTCTTTCCTTCCGCATCCGCTCCAGCGTCCAGCCAACCATGCCGGTGGTGGTGATCACCATCGTCAGGCCAATGGCGGCTAATACCCGCACCCCCCAAATAATGCGGTTTCCTTGTTCTGGCGAGTTCACTGTCGGTCCTTTGTCAACAGGCTCGGGAGAGCCGTCCAGGGGAGTGGCGCAACCTCACCGTCCCGCAAGCACGTCAGCCAGACGTGGCGACAGGCCTGGTGGTTGCCGGGGCCGAACTTCAAGGGTTCGCCAAGGCCGATGTCAAACTGCCCCAGCCCTTCCATCGCATCGACGATTGCCTCCCGGGTCGGCGGACCCTGGATTTTCTCCAGTGCCAAAACCAAAATGCGCGCCGCGATGTAGCCTTCAAACGAAGTGGAACCAGGTTTTGCGGCGGGATCTATCTTCTTCAAGTCGGCTTGGTAATCCTGGGCAATGGCCAGGTCGCCATTGACCGGGTGCGGCACGACCTCTGAAACAACCACGCGGACCGGCAACGTCCCCAACTCCTCGGCCAGCGACCGGCTGCCAACGAACGAGACATTGATGAAAGTCGTATCGAGCCCGGCTTCATGGACCAGCTTGATAAACTTGGCGCAAGGCGCGTAGGCCCCAACCATGATGATCGCCCGCGGCGCGTGCGCCGCCGACAGGATCTCGGCTACCGCGTCCTCCACGGCCAACGTATTGCGGTCGTAGCGAGCGTGCAGCATGAGCTGTCCATCTTTCAAACCGTGCCGCTCCAACGCCGCAATGCAGGCCGTATAGCCGGCGTCCCCGCACGCGTCTCGTTGGGTGAAAAATGCGATGTCCTCAATCTTGATTCCGCACTCATCCACCAGCGCGTCTATGATTGCCCGCGTCTCTTCAACGTAACTGGCGCGGTAATTGATAACGTAACGGTCTGGCGGGCTCTTCCGCAACACGCCTGCGCCGGTGAAAGCCGCAAAAAACAGCGCCTTGTCCTCATTGACGATCGGCACTGCAGCCACTGTGGTTGGTGCCCCAACGTCGCCGATCACCGCGAGGACCTTGTCCTTTTCCAGCAACTGGCGGATATTGGGCGCCGTGCGCGCCGGTTCATAACCGTCGTCAAGAGTGATGAGCCGCAGCCGGCAACCCTGCACCCCCCCAGCCCGGTTGGCCCGTTCAAGCCCCGCCAGCACTCCCTGGAGCATGTCCTGCCCCAGGTTCGCCACCGGCCCGTTCAGAGCCGTGGACATGCCGAGCAGTATTTCTTTCGGACCCTCCACGCCTGTTTCGGCCGGAAACGCTCCGAACGTCCCCATCATCACCCCTGCCGCCGCCGCCAGAAAAGCCGGCGTCAACCTGGATATGTTTGGGCGTATCACTTAACCCTATTATCGGCTTCGCAGCCCCCGACTTTAATGCCTCGATAGCCCGTTTCCACCAAATAACCTTTTGTGCCGCCGCCACGAGAGGCGTAACTTGGCTGTCGCTGATGAGCAGTTGTTCGAATAGCCCAACCACGTCCCTGGAGTCCACCCAGGCTCCGCGTTCTGTATTGCCCGTGCCCGAGCTGCTGGCGCCGGCGGGGGACTGGGATTGCGCCAAAGCGGCGGTCGAGAACGGCGCGGATGCAATCTACTTCGGCCTGGACAAGTTCAATGCGCGGATGCGGGCGAACAATTTTACCGAGGCGGATTTGCCCAAGCTGATGGAGTTCTTGCACCGGCGCGGGGTCAAAGGCTATCTGACTTTCAACACGCTGGTCTTTGAGAATGAGATCGCCGAGGCCGAGCAATACCTCCAAACCATGATCGCCGCGGGGGTGGACGCCGCCATCGTGCAGGACGTGGGCATTTGCCGGCTGATTCGGCAAGTCTCACCCGACTTTCCAATCCACGTCTCGACGCAAATGACCGTGACCAGCGCCGGGGGCGTGGAGTTCGCCCGCGAACTGGGCTGCAACCTGGTGGTGCTCGCCCGCGAGTGCTCGCTCAAGGAAATCGAGCAGATTGTGGCGGGGGAGCAGGGTCGAGGGTCGAGGGTCGAGGGAAACGCGCCGCAGAGCGCGGCGCAAACTCCTCTACACTCGCCCCTTGACATCCAACCCTCGACCCTCGCCTCTCCCCCCTCGACCCCCGGCCCCCGACCTTCTTCCCTCCCGTTGGAAGTCTTCATTCACGGGGCACTTTGCGTTGCCTATTCCGGCCAATGCCTGACCAGCGAAGCGCTGGGCGGGCGTTCGGCTAATCGGGGTGAATGCGCCCAGGCGTGCCGGATGCCTTACGATTTGGTTGCCGACGGCAAATTGGTGCCGCTGGGCGACAGGAAATACTTGCTGAGCCCACAGGACCTTGCCGGGCTTGAGCTGGTGCCGGAACTCGCGCGAATCGGCGTGGCCTCGCTGAAGATCGAGGGCCGGCTCAAATCCCCCGAATACGTCGCGAACATCACTCGCATTTACCGCCAGGCGATCGAGAGGCTCGCGGGTCACGGGTCGCGGGTCGCGGGGAAGGCACCAGAGACGACCACCGCCGCGCCGGGCCTCGCCCCACAACCCTCGACCCCCGACCCCCGACCCTCGACCCTCTCCTACGACATGGAGATGGCCTTTTCGCGCGGGCTCTATACCGGCTGGTTCCGAGGCGTCAACAACCAGCGGCTCGTTCACGCCCATTTCGGCAAGAAGCGAGGGGTTTATTTAGGCGATGTTGCGGAGGTGCGGCGCGACGGAGTGGCGCTGCGGTTGGCGGGGCCGCTCAAGCCGGGAGACGGCGTGGTTTTTGATGCCGGCAAACCCGAGGAGAAGGAGGAGGGCGGCCGAGTCTATGGTCTGGAACCGATCTCCGGGCGCGGGGGGGTGACAGTGCTGAGCTTCGGGCACGGCGATATCGATTTTAGCCAGGTGCATGTCGGCGACAAACTCTGGAAAACCAGCGATCCGGAACTGGAGAGGCGCCTGCGGCAGAGTTACGCAGGGGAGGCGCCGAGATTTCAGCGGCCGTTGACGCTTGAGGCCCACGGGTTGGCGGGCAAACCGCTGACACTCATCGCGCGCGACCAGGAGGGGCACGTGGCGCGGGTCGATTCCGCCATGCCGCTGGCGCGGGCCGAGAAGCAACCTTTGACCACCGAGCGCCTGCGGGAACAACTCGGACGGCTGGGCGGAACACCGTTCCGGCTCGGCGACCTGACGAACCGGGTCGAGGGAGAGGCGATGCTCCCGTTGAGCGAGCTGAACCGTTTGCGTCGGGAATTGGTCGAGGAGTTGTTGCTCCAGCGTTCCCGCCCGCTAAGATGGACGATGAAGGGCGCGGCGCAGCCCGCCGCAGCGGCTCGGCAGCGTGGCGAGATCGCGGAGTTTGGAACGAAAGCCGAACCCGCGCATGCGAGCCGGAGCCCGCATCTGATCGTCCTGGTCCGTAATTTGGCGCAGCTCGAGGCGGCCCTGGCCGGCGGTATTGAGACGCTCTACTGCGAATTCGAAGATCCCAAAAAGTACCGCGAGGCGGTAAGCGGTTTCCGCGCTTCCGCACATCGCGCGCCGCATTCCGAAATCTTCGTGGCGCCGCCGCGTATTTTCAAAATGGGCGAGGAATGGACGCTCAAACAGGTTCGCTCCTGTGAGGCGGACGGCTACCTGGTCCGCAACTACGATCACCTGGGCTTCTTCGCCGGCAATCGGTGCGTGGGCGATTACTCGCTCAATGTCGCCAACCGGCTGACGGCCGAGTATTTCCGTGAAAAGTTCGGGCTGGAACGTGTGACCGCCTCCTACGACCTGAACTTCACCCAACTCGAAGCGCTGCTGCAAGCAGCCCCGCCGCATTGGTTCGAGGTGACCATCCACCAGCACATCCCCATGTTTCACATGGAGCATTGCGTGTTCTGCGCCTTCTTGTCCAAGGGAACCGATTACACCAACTGCGGCCGGCCGTGCGACCAGCACGATTTGAAGCTGCGGGATCGGGTCGGGGCCGAGCACCCGGTGAAGGCGGACGTGGGCTGCCGCAACACGGTTTTCAATGCGCTGGCCCAGACCGGGGCCGAGTATGTGCCCCAGATGCTGGCGTTGGGGGTGAAGCATTTTCGTATCGAGTTCCTCACTGAATCCCCCGAGCAAGTCGTCCGGACTATCGCCAAATACAGCCAGTTGCTGCGCGGAGAGATTACCGGCCCCCAGGTGTGGCGCGAGTTGAAGCTGCTCAACCAACTCGGCGTGACTCGGGGGCAAATTGGCGGGAAACGTCAAGCGTAAGGCGTAAAACCTGATTGGCGGCACAACTTGCGCATTGGCAAGCGGGGGCCGGCAGGGTAAAAGACGGGAGACGTGGCAAGATTACGGGCAAGCAACAACGATCTCCGGGACTTTGGCTGAATGAACCTGCCGAACAAGCTCACGCTTTCTCGCTTCGTTCTCACGGTCGCATTCCTCGGCGTGATGTTTTCCCGCATGCCCTTCCACGAGACCATCGCGCTGGGATTCTTCATCGCCGGCGGCTTCTCGGATTGGCTGGACGGCCATATCGCACGGAAGCACAACCTCATCACCAACTTCGGCATCCTGATGGACCCCCTGGCGGACAAGATCATGGTCTGCTCGGCGTTTATCGCGTTTGTGGAGCTCAAATGGATGCATGCCTGGATGGTGGTAATTGTGGTGGCGCGGGAGTTGACGATTACGGGCCTGCGCCTGCTGGCGGCTTCCAAGAACGTGGTCCTGGCCGCCGAAAACTACGGCAAACACAAAACCATTTCCCAAATCGTGGCGATTGTCGCGCTGCTCGTTCGCCATGGCTTTGAAGGATGGGGCGCGGTCGGCCGGACCGTATTCGGCTGGCACCTGTTTGCCGGGGTTCCTTGGATCGAATCCTTCGCTACGTTCTCGGTCTGGGTGGCGGTGGCGCTGACCTTCATTTCCGGCTGGCTTTACCTTTGGAAAAATCGGGTGATCTACCTGCAGGACCTTTGAAGCGCACTCTCATCCTTTGGTTGGCGCAAGGGTTGGGCGTGGGCCGCATCCCCGTGGCGCCCGGCACCTTCGGCTCCATCCTTGGGCTGCTGTGGTTCGCGCTGTTGCTGGCCGGCGGCAATCTTTGGGTGTTAGTCGGCGGCGCCGCCGCCGGCTTGGCGCTGTCGGTCTGGCTCGGCGGGGCCGCGGAGAACATCTTGGGACGAACCGACCCAGGCTGTGTTGTGCTCGACGAGATTACCGCCATGCCGGTCTGCTTTTTCGGCTGGGTCGGAATCCGGCTTGCCCAGACCGGCGCGCTGCCGGACGTGAACTATTTTCTGACTGGAACCCGCTGGGCGCTGACCCTCGGGATATTTGCCGCGTTCCGATTCTTCGACGTCGTCAAGCCGTGGCCGGTGCGCCAGAGCCAGGCCCTGCCCGGCGGTTGGGGCATCACGGTGGACGACGTCCTGGCGGCGGTCTATGTGGATGTGGTGCTGCTGGCGGTATTCGGCGTCGGGCTCTTGCGGCCCTAGCGAAACGAAAAGCGCTCCTGGGTTTCCCGAAGAGCGCTGATGTAAAACTCAAGGCCGGTTATTTGGGCGTGGCCGGAGCCGCCGGCGCGTTGGTCGCTTGGGCGGCAGGGGCGGCCGGCGCGTTGGTCGGCGCCGGCAGCGGAAGAATCGGCGCGGTGGACGGAGTCGTCGGAGCCGACGGGGCCGGGGCCTGAGGCGCGGCTGGAGCCGTGGGCCGGCTAATCGGGGTGTTGAGCTGTTCCTCGAACTGGGCGCTGCTCCGATTATGGCTGGTTCGCTGCATGACCGAGAGGACTATGGCCAGCACAAAGAAAATCGTGGCCGCGTACTTGGTGATTTTCGTGAGGACGTTTCCAGAACCGGCGCCAAAAAGGGCGTCGCTGGCGGCGCCGCCAAAGGCCAGCCCGGCGCCGGCTTCTTTCTTGGGGAGCTGGATGAGGACCAGGAAGATCAGAAGCGTGGAGTCCAGCACCATGATCAGGGTCAGCAGACCGATGAAAAACACAAACATAGATTTTTTGGGGGGGGTTAAATGGAGCCTTTGACGATGTCGGCGAAGCTGCGGACTTCAAGCGCCGCGCCGCCGACCAGGGCGCCATCCACGTCGGGCTGGCCCATGAGCTCGTGGGCGTTGGAAGGCTTGACGCTGCCGCCGTATTGGATGCGGACCCGCCGGGCCACCGAGTCGTCAAATTGCTTGGCCAATTGTTGGCGGATGAAGGCGTGGGCTTCCTGGGCTTGGGCCGTGGTGGCGGTCTTGCCGGTGCCGATGGCCCAGACCGGCTCGTAAGCCAGCGTGGTCTCAACCATCTGTTCCTTGCTCAGCCCGGCGAGACTGCCGCGAACCTGGGTTTCGAGCACCTTTTGCATCTGGCCGCTCTCGCGTTCGGCAAGAGTTTCCCCGACGCAGACAATCGGCTTGAGCGAGGCGGCGTGCACCGCCAGCGCTTTCTTGGCGATGAGGGCGTCGGATTCCTTCTGGTACTGGCGGCGCTCGGAGTGGCCGAGGATGACATAGCGCACCGAAAATTCCTTGAGCATCACGGCGGCGATCTCGCCGGTGTAAGCGCCGACGTTGTGCTCGCTCATGTTCTGCGCCCCCAGGCGGATGTTGGAATCGAGGATGGCCTTCGAAACCTCGCTCAGGGCGGTGAATGGCGGGCAGACGACGATATCGACCTCTTTGACGCCGGCCAGTTCGAGCTTGAGGCCGCGCACCAGGTCGAGTGCTTCGGCCACCGTCTTGTTCATCTTCCAGTTCCCGGCGATGATCAGTTTGCGTTCTTTATTCATTTTCAGGAGGCTGGCGGCTCAGAACGGAACCCCGTCCCATGGCCGCCCGCCAGTTAATTCATTCCACATTTTAACGTTCTAACGCGTTAACGTTTTAACGTCTTAACGTCTTAACGATCTCTCCATCCTCCCCCGTCACTTGTCCGAGAGCGCGGCAACACCGGGCAGCACGCGGCCTTCGAGAAATTCCAGGCTGGCTCCGCCGCCGGTGCTCATGAAGGTCACTTGGTTGCCGAGCTTGGCTTTGTTGAGAGCTTTGACGCTGTCGCCGCCGCCGATGATGCTCTTGGCGCCCTGCTTCTGGGTGGCGTCGGCCACCGCGCGGGCCACCGCGTTGGTGCCTTCGGCAAACCGTTTGTCTTCGAACAATCCCATCGGCCCGTTCCACAGAATGGTCTTGGCCTTGGCAACTTCCGCGGCGTAAGCCTGGATGCTCTTGGGGCCGATATCCAGACCGGCGGCCTCATCGGGGCAATTCATGTCCGGGTTGGCGCGAATGTTCTGGTACTCGATGACGGGCTTGCCCTTCTTGTCGAGCTTGTCGGTCTTGACGGGCGTGGCGATCACGTCGTCCACCGGCAGGAGAAATTTGATCTTGCGCTCTTTGGCCTTGGCCAGCGCCGCTTTGGCCGTGTCGGTCTTGTCGGTCTCGACCAGGGATTTGCCGGTCTTGTAGCCCTGGGCCAGGCGAAAGGTGTAGGCCATGGCGCCGCCGATCAGGATCGTGTCGGCTTTCTCGAGCAGCCGGTCGATGACCTGGATTTTGTCGGAAACTTTCGCGCCGCCGAGGATGACCACGAAGGGCCGGGCCGGCTTGTCGAGTTCCTCGCCCAAAAACTTGAGTTCCCGTTCCATGAGCAGACCGGCGGCGCATTGGCCGCCGCGCCGGGCGACGACGCGGGCCACGCCCTCAGTCGAGGCATGGGCGCGGTGGGCGGCGCCAAAGGCGTCATTCACGTAGACGTCGGCAACCTTGGCCAGCTTCTCGGCAAAAGCCGGTTCGTTGGCCTCTTCCTCCTTGTAATAGCGGACGTTTTCAAGCAGCACCACGTCACCGGGCTTCATCGCGGCAACGGCCTGTTCGACTTTCTCCCCGATGCAATCGTCCACAAAACCGACCGGCTTGCCGAGCAATTCGCTCAGCTTGGCCGCGACCGGGCGCAGGGACATGGAGGCTTCGCGTTTGCCCTTCGGACGACCAAGGTGGGCGGTGAGGATGATCTTGCCGCCCTGCTCGATCAGGAGCCGGAGAGTCGGCAGCGTTTCCACGATACGCGTCGCGTCGGTGATCACCATCTGGCCGTCTTTTTCCTCGAGCGGCACGTTGTAATCCACGCGCGCAAACACGCGTTTGCCGCGCACGTTCAAATCTTTGACCGTCTGTTTTGCCATAAAATCGAATGCTTCCGAATAGAGCCGTGTAGCATACTCAACGCTGGCGGGGAGTCAAAGGCATTTCACCGGTTTTTTTGGGCTTTGGCGTGCCGCCCCCGGCCGATCCCGGGGGCTGCAAGCGCTCCTGGAAACGGTAGTCCAAAACGGTGAGCAGACTATGGACCAGGACGAGATCAAGGTGGCGGAAGATTGTCCCGCTCACGCTCTTGATCCACTACCCTCAGGACCTGAAGCGTGAAGGGGCTCAAACTGACCGGCCTGGATTTGTTGTCATGGGGTTAAAATGGGGGCTACGATACCACCGGAGCCACGCCTGCCATGGGGTCAACGAGCGTGCCCGAGCCTTCTTCAACCGGCCTCCTGGCTCTCGGGGCGATGGCTTTGGGTGCCAAAGGCGTGCGCTCCTGGCGCCGCAACCGGGTCCCCGCCGCCAAACCTTAAAGCCCTGGCGGCTCAGACCTGAACAGAAGGCAACCAAGGAAACACCCGCCACCCACGCACTTCTCCTTCGGTGTTCGTTTCCTTCTGTTAAATCCCGGTTCCCATGCCCAAACCTCGCGTCTTGTTGATTGGCTGGGATGCCGCTGATTGGAAAGTAATCCGGCCTCTGCTGGCTGCCGGCCGAATGCCCAACCTCGCGCGGCTCATCGCCGGCGGCGTCCATGGCAATGTCGCCACGATCTATCCCGTCCTGAGCCCGATGCTCTGGACCTCCATCGCCACCGGCAAACGCGCCTACAAACACGGCATCCACGGCTTCTCCGAGCCGTTGCCCGACGGTTCCGGCGTGCGGCCCATCACGGTCCTCTCGCGCAAGACCAAGGCCGTCTGGAACATTCTCAACCAGGCGGGGCATCGCTCGGTTGTCGTCGGCTGGTGGCCGTCGCATCCAGCCGAGCCGCTCAACGGCGTCATGGTCTCCAACCATTTCCAGCAGGCCGTAAGCGAGCCGGGCGCTGTGCCGCCTTTGCCCGCCGGCGCCGTTTATCCGCCTTCGCTCGCCGCTTCCCTCGGCGAGTTGCGGGTCAACCCCATGGAGCTGACCGGTGAATTCATCCAGCTCTTCGTGCCCGAGTACGAGAAAGTGGACCAGGCAAAAGACAAACGCCTGCACAGCCTCGGTAAAATCATCGCCGAAACCATGTCCGTCCACGCCGCCGCCACCGAGCTGCTGGCGACGCAAGCCTGGGATTTCGCCGCCATTTATTACGACGGCATCGACCACTTCGAACACGGCTTCATGAACTATCATCCGCCGCGGCTGCCGTGGGTGACCGAGGAGGACTTTGCCATCTACCGGGACGTGGTGGCCAACGCCTATCGCTACCATGACGCGATGCTGGGCGCGCTGCTGGCGCTGGCCGATGAGAATACCACCGTCATCCTCATGAGCGACCACGGGTTTCATCCCGACCACTTGCGGCCCGGCTATATCCCGGCCGAACCGGCCGGCCCGGCGGTCGAGCACCGCCATTTCGGCATCCTCTGCCTCAAAGGCCCCGGCTTGCGGGTCAACCAACCGGTGCTTGGCGCCAGCCTGCTCGATATTTGCCCCACGATCTTGACTCTCTTCGGCCTGCCTCCGGGCAAAGACATGGACGGCAAGGTCCTCCTGAACGCTTTCGAGCAGCCGCCGTCTATCGATCCGATCGAGACCTGGGACAGCGTGTCCGGTGACGCCGGGGTTCATTCCCCGGAAACACAGATCGATCCGGTCGCCTCGGCCGAGGCCTTTAAGCAGTTGGTTGAATTGGGCTATCTCGCTCCGCCCGGCCCGAACGCCAGGGAAAACGTCGAGGAATGTGTTCGCGAATTGAAATATAACCTCGCCCGCTCGTACCGCGACGGCGATTGCTGCGGCGAGGCGGCGGCGCTGGCCCGGGGACTTTGGGACCGCTGGCCCAAGGAGCATCGCTTCGGCATTCTGCTGGCCGATTGCCTGGCCGCGGTCGGCCAGGTGACGCGCCGGCGAAGCGTCATCGAGGAACTGGGCCGCCGCATCGATCGTTACCAGGCCGAGGCGCAGACGGAACTGACGCGGCGCAAGGAACAGAAAGACCTCGAGCCCAAAAAAGAGCCGGCGCCGGAAAACGCCCAACAACGGCGCGCTCAATTCGAGGAGCGCCAATTGGCCGAGCTGGCCTTTGGCCGGCCGCTTTTATTGGACTGTTTGCTTCTGGGGCAGGCTCTGCTGGAAAAACACCCGGACGAAGCGCGGCGTTGCGTCGAGAAACTTGCTCGCGCGGAAAACCTTAGCTATGGCATGGACCTGCATCTCGCCGGCGCCATGGCGGAATTAGGCGACTTCAAAGAGGCGCGCGCGGTTTTGGAAGCCGCCCTCGCATCCGATCCGGAGAGCGCGCCGGTTCACAGCCAACTGGCTCGGGTCCATTTGCGCGCGGGGAATCTGGGCGAGGCCATTGCCGCCGCCACCGAATCGCTGAGCTTGCTCTATTTCCAGCCTGCTATGCATGCGCTGATCGGTCAGGCCCTGATGGAGAGTAAGCGTTTTGCCGAAGCCGAGCAGGAGCTGCGGGTCGCCGTCTCGCAAAGTCCCCGCAATCTCGCCGCTCACGAACTGCTGGGCCGGCTCTATCGAGAACACCTCGATCGACCCGGCGAAGCCTTCGCCCATGAAGGGCGGGCCGCCTCGCTCCGCAATGAATTGGCGGCGCGTCAGCGCGACGCCACCGCTATTTCGCAGGCGCAGCCCCAGCCGCCGGTCTCCCTGGCTCCTCCCGGTCGCCCGGTTGACCCGTGCCCGGCTCCCGCCCCGCCCTTTGGCCCGGAGGTGGACCGGGACCAAATCATCACTGTCGTCTCCGGCCTGCCCCGCAGCGGCACCTCGATGATGATGCAACTGCTGGCTGCCGCCGGACGCCAACCGCTCACCGACGCGAGGCGCGCCGCGGATGAGGACAATCCGCTCGGCTATTTCGAAATCGAAAAAGCGCTGGATTTGCCGAAAGACGCTTCCTGGGTGCCGCAGGCCCGGGGCAAGGTGGTCAAGATTGTTGCGCAGTTGCTGCGCTACCTGCCGCGCAACGAACATTACCACGTGCTCTTTATGGAGCGAAACCTGGCCGAGGTGGTCGCCTCACAAACCGCCATGCTCGCCCGCCAGGGCCGCCGCGGCGCCGACCTTGGCGGCGGGCAGCTCCTTGAAACCTACGCTGCCCAGCTTCAACGCGTGCGGAAACACATGGCAAGCCGCGCGGAGATTCGGACCTTGCGCGTGGACTACGGCACGCTCCTGGCCGGTCCGGAGGCTGGCGTAGGGCGGATCGCGGAGTTCCTCGGCGAGCCCTTCAACCGCAAGGCCGCCTCCCAAAGCGTCCGCCCCGACCTCCGTCGCCAAAATCAAAGCGGTGCCTCTTGAAGCGCGGGCTGCGCCGGTTACTCTATCCTTGCATCCCTCAAACGATAGGGGGCGAATCTGGCATCTCAGCCCGCCCGCGTCATCTGCGACCACCTGCGCTTTCAAAACCGAAGAGTCAGGTCGAGCTGAAGCAGATTGTAATGCTCAATCGGGTTGATCTGGGGGATATCCAGATTGCTGCCGCCGGTGCCGAGCTTCTCGTTGATGCGCTGGGCGTAGCCGTAGCGCACCGTGCCGATCACGTTGTCGCTGAATCCGTAAGCCAAGGCCGCGAAGACGCCTTCCAGGTTGCCGCGGCCTTCAAAAAAGTCCGAGTCCAGCAGGTTCGCATCCAGCGCATATTGTTCGACATGCTGCCAGTAGGTCCGGAACTCCCAGGCGTTTTTCTTGCTGGTAGACCCATAAACCAGTCCCAGGCTGTCTTTGTTGCCGATGGCAAAGCCGGCCTGGTAGGCGTGGACGTCGTTCCGCTGCGCGCCATTTGAAACCAGAGGCGGCGTGCCGGAGCTGGAGCCGGCAACCGTGCTTTGAACCCGGAGCGCATCCACAGCAGCGTCGGCCCGCTCGCTCCCCTCGAAATTGTAAGCGTAGTCACCGAAGACCCGGGCGTTAAGATTTTTGATTTTAAAATCCACCTCGGCTGGTATCTCCAGCACCACCAGCTTGTTGATCCCGATTTGATTATAGGAGACGCCGTTCTGGCTGGTAAGCCCATTGACGCTGGCGCCGCTGCCCGAGGCAAAGGAGCCTTCCCCGATAAAAGCGTCTCCGACACCGGCGCCGGAAACATTGGTGACAAGCCCAATGTAATGATAGAGGACCGGGGCAACTTGCGCCGAAATATCCTTGGAAAAGTGGTAGTTCACCCCTCCCTGCCAGGCCAGGAGGAAGGTTTGGTCCGTGCTCGTCTCCGTTCGGGAAGAGCTCACGACAGAGGGCGCCAGACTGCCGGAGATATAGTCAGGGTTGTTGTCCTGGTAGAGGAACTGGGCAAAGTTCGCGAAGAAGTCGGCAGAACCGACACTATACTTGAAGTGCTCTGCGGCGCCTTCAGGATCGAGGTCCGGATCCCACACCATCGAGGTGGTGTAAAGTGGGTTGGGCATTTTGCCGGCCGTGAGGTCCAGCCAGCCGTCATGCCGCCACCCGATATAGGCCTGGCCGATGTCCACGCCGGTGGCCGACTTGCCAAATGGCGCCGGGGTGGACCCTCCAAAGGTGATCCAGGTGGATCGAGGGTTTGTAGACGTCTCGAGACGAAAACCATAATAGAAGTTATCCAGGGCATCACCGCGCAAACCAACCCGGACGGCCGCGCGGCCGCGCTCCAAATCAAGCCTGGCTCCCGGCGGTGTGAAAGCCTCGCGATGCTCGTACCGCAGCCGGAGGTCGCCGAAGAGTTCGACACTCTTGATCGCGTTGTTGATTTTCCATTTCGATTCCGCGGGCGGCACCGCCGTTGCCACCATATTCGTCCGGAGCGCATCGGCTTCCGCCTTGACCCGGCGCGCCTCCTCCTCGGTCACCATGCCTTTTTGAATCATCAGGTCCAACAGCGGGTCGCGGGTTTCCTGGCAATATGCGCTAGTTGAAGCTAGAGTGCTCACGAGACATCCCACGCCGGACGCAATCCCGATCCATCTGGACCAATCCCCTTTGCCAAGCTTCGGGCTGTTCGCGTTGAACCCCCTCGATCCAGTTATCGAGGTCTTCTCGCCGGCTCGCCTGCAGTTGGCCTTCCAGATTCGGTTATGCATCCGCGAGACCCTAGAAAGGCATTATGACAACGTTATGACACGTTTGTTACGTTTCGGTGACACGACTCGGTGCGGATGGTGCCGATGTCGGAAAAGTGTAATGGCCCAGCGACAGTCAACGCTCTATTGAGCGCCGGACCTCCACTCAGCGTTGCAGGAATGAGACACGGCCGCTCTGACCGTTCGTGCCGAGGAAAAATCCGGTGGCCAGATTCCCGTTCGTAAGCGCGACTCCAGAGAATGAAATCGGCCTCGGCCCATTCGCGACAACCGATCCGCTGAATAAGCCTGTGGTCAGATTGAAGGTGAGCGCCGCTTTGTCGGCGCCTTTTGCCTTGCCATTCGCATAATTCGTGGCGGGGATGGTGATCGGGTTGGTCAGCCCGCCGCCGCTCAGCACAAGGTCCGCGTTGGTGATGCCCAGCATCGGCAGGGACTTCACGCGGGCATAACCGGAGCCGAGAACATTCGTTTGCAAGGCAAACCCGTTTGGATAGTAATGGCTTTTGGAAATCTGTGGCTTGATCCATGTGAGCTGTCCGCTCTGCACCTGCGGGACGCTCGAGTTGGCAAAGCTCAACCAACTCCAGAGAAAGCCCTGGCCGTTGTAAAGCGGCGCATAAAGCGGCCATAAGCCGTTGGTGGTGACCATCGCTGACTGCGTGACCTTGGTGCCGTCCGCCAGGGAGGCTGCCAGACGGATGTTGCCTGCCGTATCCACCGAGACCGTGCCAAAGCTGTCTCCTCCCGGCGTCGTCATGTTCGCCGGGTCGGGATTGCCCGGGATGACGATCGTATAGCACCCCTGCCAGGGGGCCGTCATCCACTTGCCGTCATAGGCCGCCTGCTCTCCGTAAAGCGCGGCCACCCAGGGGGCGCCATTCGTGGTGACCGTGCCGCTGATCCGCGTTGTATCGACGGGGTCGATGAACAGGCTCACGCTCAAGAATTGCTTGCCGTTCGCCGCCGGCTTGTTAGTGGCCACGCCGTTGGTTCCAATCTGGCCCGCAATCGAATACCGCGTCCCGCCAATCTGCAAGGCGCCGCTGAAGGCGCCACTGGCCGTCGTTGAAATCTTGAAGCTGCCCGCGCTTCCGGCCGATACGTCATTGGTGTCGGCAAACAGGCCGTTATAGGTTGCTTTGGTGGGGATATACGGCACCACCGCCGCGCCACTAACCAGCACCAGGCTGTGCACCGAACCGGCGGCAATTTGGACCGCGTTGGTTAATCCCGTGGGAACTGTGGTTTGTCCGCAGTCCACCGCCACATTGGTGCCGACCCCGGCTCCCCAGGCGACCACCGTGCCGTCGGCCTTAAGCGCCAGGTTATGCCACCCGCCCGCGGCGATGGCCATTACGTTGCTCAGGCCCTCCGGCACATTGGTCTGACCATAAGTATTAGCCCCCCAGGCCGATACGGTCCCATCTCCGTGCAGCACAAGGCTATGGGCAGCCCCGGCGCTGATGGCCACCACGTTCGAAAGGCCGGCTGGAATGTCCGCCTGCCCGTAGGTGTCCAGTCCCCAGGCCCGGAGCGTTCCGTTGGACGACAGCGTCAGGCTGTGCCAGCCGCCCCCGGCAATGGCCGCCACATTCGTCAGATCCGGCGGGACAACGCACTGGCCGAAGTTGACGTTAGTCTGAAGGCCGGTGGAATTGGTGCTGATCCCCCACGCCACGACCGTCCCATCGCTCTTGAGTGCCAGGCTGTGATAAAAGCCGCAAGCGATGGCGACCACATGGCTCAAGTTGGTGGGAACATCCGTCTGGCCGTAGGAGTCGTCTCCAGCCGCAAAAACCAGGCCTGACTCCTGCAGCGCCAGGCTGTGTTGCCGGCCGCACGCGATGGCGATGATATTGGTCGTATACCAGGAGAAGTCATACTGCCCCAGTGTGTCGTCTCCCCAGCCTGTGGTCGAGCCATCCGCGTTGAGCGCCAGGCTATGACGCCAGCCCCCCGCCACGGCAACGGCATTCGTCAGCAAGTATGGCACGATGGACTGGCCGTAATCGTTTTGATCCGCTGGCTTCGCGACGAAGGTGCCGGCCCCCCATGCGACCACGTGATCCTGGGCGTGCAGATCCGACGCCACGCCGCACAACATCAAGACCCCCGCCAGCCGCTTCCAGGCGCAAATATCCATAAAAAACCGAGTCATTTTTGCGAAGAATACTACCTGCAAACCTTTTGGGAACAAGTTTTGAAACAAATCTCGTTACCATTCGGCAACAGCTTGGCGCAGAGCCGCTTAAGGTGGGTTGGAACATTTGTAACTAATTGTATACTAGAGTTTTATAACTAAATCGGCCGTGTCTGAAAACAGAGGGTGGTTGTCCTTAATTGGGGGGTAACGCGAGCCTCATTGCTCTAGTTTACGGTTCGTTAAACCGCATGAATTCCAGTTCGATGTGGAATTTGGAGTTAATACGGTCACTTGATAACCGGGAAAGCTAAAACCTAGGCACTATACTATGAAAAACACAATTAAACTGGCGCTGGCCGCCGCTGCTGGATTAGCAGCCGCTGCTTCCGCCCACGCGCAAGCAAATTACAACGGTGACTTAATGGTCGGATTCAGTTCCGGATCCGGGAACGATTTGATCTACGACATCGGTTCGGTGTCCAGTCTTCAGAACGGTGAGACTTGGAGTCTCGGCTCTCTCCTCAGCGGGGATGCCTCGACGATGAATTGGGGCGTTATCGGCAATACCCTGAATGGCCTCGGCAAGCACACCGACAACACCATCTTCACAACCACTTCCGATCCGACCGTGGCACCTGGCATCGTGACTCCAACGATTTACGGGAACCTGAACTCCGTCGCATCGACCCTGTTTAGCGCTTTGAGCCCGGCTGGAGAAGGGGGCTATGCTCAGGTCGCCGCAACAACCACTCCCCCCACGGGAGTCAGTTGGAATATGCAGACCATCACCGGCGCCGGCCCGGTCACCTATGTGAACGTGTACGAAAACCCCAACATTCTCGGCGCTGGCTCCGAAGCCCTGTGGGCCGTTGATGACTACGCCACCCAGACCTCGTCGCAGTTGGGCACCTTCTCCCTGGACGGAACTGGCACGCTCACCTACAACGCCGTTCCGGAACCCGCAACGCTCAGCATGCTCGGCGGCTTCGGCCTCCTGGCCCTCTCTTTCCGTCGGAAACTGAACACCAAAGCCTGAATGCTCTGAATTGGAAAACCAAACAAAACTAGAAAAAACAATAACCAAAACCAAATAACATTAACATGAACATGAATAAATACATCCTCGCCGCCGCCCTCGGTATGGGCGCTGTCGGCGTTGCTAGCGCGCAGACGGTTTACGTGACTGGTTCCACCGCGTTCCGGTCTCAGTTCCTGGCTGCCGTCGAGGCGCCCGGCGTAGTTTTTAGCGCCGCTCCTTCCGTGACCACCTGGAACGGCGGGAACACCTATTATGCCTTCACCGGCACCGGCACCGCGGCTGTCAATGGTGGCAATCCGCTCACCATCCTCGCCGACTGGTCCGGCTCCGAAGCGGGCATTAAAGACGTCAGTTCCCAGGGCGGTAACGAGCAGTTCCCCGCGGCCCCGTATCCCGGTGGAAACATTGCTTCCGCCCCGACCACATTCGGCCATTCGGTCGACCTTTGCATGGCTGACAACGATACCCCTTACTCCCGCGTTTTTGCGGTCAGCAAGCCCACTCCCAATGCAATCACCCACAAGGCCGAAGTCGGTATTGTTACCTTCAAGTGGGTCCGTAACCCCGGCCTCTGGCTCGGCACCAATGTGGCCGATTCCGCCATCCGCCAGGCCCTCAACTGCGGTGTCTATCGGTCGGTGTTCTCCGGCAATTGCGTCGACACCAACGACTACGTGTATGTCACCGGCCGTGACAATTCGTCCGGCACGCGCGTGAATGCCTTCGGCACCACCGGTTACGGCATCTTCACCACCCCTGGCCAGATCGAGCTCAGCGGCGGCAACATGGTCAAAGTGGGCAACGCCTATTGCGGCGACTTCGGGCAGAGCAGCGGCGGCACCCTCGCCGGCACCATGGGTGCCAGCACGGCCTCTTCCGTGGATCAGATCAATGGCGGCATCGGTTTCTCCGCCATCGCCTACCTCGGCGCCTCGGATGCCAATACAGCGATCACCGACGGCGCGGTTGAATGCTCGTTCAATGGTGTCTGGTTCAGCCCCTGCGCTATCGAGCAAGGTGCTTACACCTTCTGGGGCGACGAGTTCCTGATGGAAAATAACACCCCGACGGACCCGGTTGCCACCCAGGTTTTTGCCGCCTTGTCCGCCCCCACGGGTATCCAAACCTCGATCGTCTCGCCTCCGGCCGCCAATGCCGCCGCCATCCGGCTCAGCGACATGCAATGCACTCGCCCCGGACCGCTCAGCGATCCTTCCCACGACTAACACCTAATTAACTGTTTGCTTCACAGGCCGGCGTGGACGCAAGTCCACGCCGGCGATTGGTTTCTGCCCCAGTGATTTGGACCAGCATCCGACGCGAGCCATGGCATGAGAGCGGCCTTGATATCGTCGATTCTTCTGAACGTGACCTTGCTTTTGTTCCTGGTTCGGAAGCCCGCGCCGCCGCCGGCGCCGCAGGTTGCCGCGGATCAACCCGCCGCCGCTGCTTCGGCTTCCAAGGCGCCCGTTGCCAAACGCCCCGATGACGCCCCGTTTAGCTGGAGCCGGCTCGAATCCGCCGATTACCGCGTCTATATCGCGAACCTGCGGTCGATTGGCTGTCCCGAGCAGACGATCCGCGATATCATTACCGCCGACGTTCACAACCTGTTCCAGGCCCGAAAGCGGGAATTGGAGCAACAGGCGGCCCGAACGAAGGGGATTTCGCCAGGGCCTTCCGCGGCGCAGTCGAGTCCGGAGGACCAATCGCGGAAGCTGCCCGAAGACGAGAGATCGCTGATTGCCATGCTGCTGGGGCCCGATCCGGAGGCGCCGGCAGACGACGTGCCGTCGCTGGCCGCCTTTCCACGCCGCCCTCCGCCTGTCGATCGGCCCATTTCGATGCCCCTGGTTTTTGCTGACGTGGATGTGACCTCCTTGCACCTGGATGACTCCCGGGCTCAGGTTATCAGCATACTGCAAAAGAACTTCCTGGAAAAGCTGGGGGGAGAAGCGCTGGACCCGAATGATCCGGCCTACCTCCAACGCTGGCAGCAGGCTCAACCCGAGATCGACGAAATGCTCAAGACCATGATAGGCATTAACGCCTATCAGCAGTACGACCTGGCTGCCAGGGCCAGTCTGCGGGGAGCGCCCGCGGAGGCGCCCTAGATCGGAAAACCAGGAACACAACCAAAAACAACAACATGAACCTGAGTAAATACACCCTCGCCGCCGCCCTCGGCATGGGCGGTGTCGGCGCTGCTAGCGCACAGACCGTTTACGTGACCGGTTCCACCGCGCTCCAGAGCCAATTTGTGAGTGCCGTCCAGACACCCGGCGTTGTCTTCAGCGCCGTTCCTCTCGAAACCACCTGGACACCGAACGGGTCCACGTATATGGCCTTCACTGGCACCGGAACCGCAGCCGTCAATGGCGGCTTCCCGCTGATGATCCTCTGCTCATGGTCCGAGTCCGAAGCGGGCATTCAGGACGTCACTTCATGGAACGTTACCGAGCAGTTCCCCAACGGCCCGTACCCCGGTGGAGCGCAGGCTGGTGCCGCGACCACATTCAGCCACTCGGTGGACCTTGCCATGGCTGACAACGATACTACTTGCTCCCGCGCTTTTGCGGTCAGCCAGCCGACTCCGAATCCCATCACTCACAAGGCCAAGGTTGGCGTTGTTGCCTTCAAGTGGGTCCGTAATCCCGGCCTCTGGACCGGTACCAACGTGGCTGGCCCCGCCATCCGCCAGGCTCTCAACTGCGGTGTCTATCGGTCGGTGTTTTCGGGCAATTGTGGCGACACCAACGACTACGTGTATGTCGCCGGCTGTGACAACTCGTCCGGCACGCGCGTCAATGCCTTCGGCATCATCAATTACGGCATCTTCACCGTTCCTGGCCAGATCGAGATCGCCGCCGGCAACATGGTCAATGTGGGCGGCCTCTACTGTGGCGACTTCGGGCAAAGTGGCGGCGGCGCCCTCGCCGCCAGCATGACCGCTAGCACGGTTTCTTCCATGGATCGGATCAATGGCGGCGTCGGTTTCTCCGCCATCGCCTACCTCGGCGCTTCGGACGCTCAAACCGCGATCCAGGGTGGCGCGGTTGAATGCTCGTACAATGGTGTGCGGTTTAGTCCCTGCGCTATCGAGCAAGGCGCCTACACCTTCTGGGGCAACGAGTACCTGATGGAAAACAACGATGTGATCTTCCCGGTTGCCACGCAGGTTTTTGCGGCGCTGTCCGCTCCCACGGGTATCAACAGCCAAATCGCCACGCCTCCAGCCTCGAATGTCACCGCCATCCGGCTCAGCGACATGCAGTGCTTTCGCTACGGACCGACTAGCGACCCCGCTCACTACTAATACCTCAATCGGCCTTGTTCCCTTCCAACAGGAGGAGTTGTTGCTCCAGGTCAGGGCTATTGGGCGCGATCCGGAGCGCTTGGCGGCAGGCCTGAGCCGCCTGCGAAAACTGTCCCTTTTCCGCTAGAACCCCGGCAAGCCTGCGCAGCGGTTCCACCTCCGAAGGAAAGCGCGCCGATGCCTCGCGGTAATCCGAGATGGCTTCATCCAGCTCGCCCTGCCGATGCAGGGCACGCCCCAGGTTTAACATGACACCCAGGGCATCCGGCTTGATCGCCAAAGCCTTTCGGAAGTGAGAGACGGCCTGTTGATACTGGCCGGTTCTGGAATAGGTCAGCGCGAGGTTGTTTTGAGCCTGGAAAAGCTGTGCGTTGATGGCCAATGCCGCTTCCAGATGTTCGATCGCCTCTGGATACAGGCCCTTCTCCATCAAGGCTGTCCCGAGGTCGCTTTGCTCCCGATCCCCCTTTGGGTAAAGCCTCACCGCCGTTTGGTAGTGGTCCAACGCCTCATCCAGTCGGCCCTGTCCAAACAATTCGATGCCGAGATTGTGATGCGCCATCCAGGAATCCGGGTTCTTTGCCAGCGTATCGCGCCAGAGTGTTTCCCGATTCTGGTACGCGCCGCATTGATGCCACGTCAGACACCCCAGCAATACCAATAACCCGCCCTGAGCCGGCCCCAGGCACCCTTTCCTTGAGCACCAGCTCCACACCCCGGAGGCAAATACGGCAATCAGCCCGATACCGGCCGTGTACTGGTAATGGTCCGCCACGTAGCTGTAAAAAAAAGTGTATTCGTTGATGAAACCGAGAAGCGGAGAAAGCGCAGCCACGAAAAATATTATTCCGGCAAGCACGCCCCGCCCGATCCGGTCCTGCCATCGCCACAAGACCGCCGCCACCGCCGCACAGCCGGCCAGGGGAACATACTGTAGCGGCTCCCGGACGCTGATCTCCCAGTGCGGGTAGCTGAAAGCCAGGCCCGTGGGCCAGGCCAGCTTGCCCGCGTAGAACCACAGCGCCCGGCCCGCGAGCAAGACCCGCTGCAGGAGGCTCAGCGACAGGCCGAAACGTTCATCATAGTTGCCCAGGTGTTTTTCCCACCAAACCGTGATCAGGCCCATGCCGAAGCCGGCGATCAGGAAAGGAACGATCTGGGCGGCCCGCAGCCACGAGATCCGCTGCTTGCGGACCCACAGCACGAGCCACATCGTAGCCGGCAAGGTGCAGGCCGTCGTTTTGGCAAACAACGCGAGCAGACAGGCCGTTAGCGCCAGCCCATAATAACGCCAGTGCCGCCCCCCGGGCGCATCGACAAACTCTATCCAGGCCAGCAGCGACAGCAGATAAAACAACAGCGATTCGATATTCTTCAGCTCCGTGACCCAGGCCACCGTCTCCACCTGCACGGGGTGGACCGCGAAAATGGCCGCCGCCAGCCATGCGCCCGGAGCCCGGAGCCGTCGCAAAACAACCCATACCAGCACCGCGTTGACGCCGTGCAATAGTATGTTCACCAAATGGAATCCGAACGGGTTCAACCCCCACAGCAGCCGCTCGAACCGGAACGTGGTATAGACAAGCGGGAAATACTGCGACTGGGTATGGGCCGAAAACCAGATGTCGTGGAGCCCATGGGCGGAGGTCAGCAAGGGGTTCTCTGTCACATAAGCGTCGTCATCCCAGACGAATCCGCAGCGCAAGGCCGGCAGGAAGGCCAGCGCGGCCAACAGGAAAAGCAGAATGCCAGGCACGGCCGGATGGCGCGCCCAAAGCGGCGCCCGTCGAGAGCCGGACGCGGAACCGGCCCCGGACTCAAGCCGATCCCGGCGAGCCGCTCGCTGCATGCGCTTCAATGTCGCCCCTCGCTTGCTCTCGAAGTCCGATCGATTTGAAGGCTGCTATTCAGAGATTCTCCCGGGCTTTTCCGGCGCGGTGGGCTGCCGTCCAGGCCTCGGCACGCCGCTTGCCTTCGGCAATCTCCTCGGCGCTCAGCGGGCGCATCGATTGGATACCCGTCCCATCCAACTCCAGGAGGTAATGATTCGAGATCCCCTCCCCATGCGCATGCGCTAAGTAAAACCACTTGTAGGCCTCAACCGGCTCGACGTCCACTCCCAGGCCCTCGAGGTACATCCGGCCTAGATTCATCTGGCCTTTACCATCCCCCTTGTCGGCTGCTTCCCGATAGCAACGAACCGCCTGCTGAAGGTCCATGGCGATGCCCGACGATGGCGCTCCATGCTCGCAGATATAGCCCAGGGAGTTGAACGCCTCGATTCGCCCCTCCTTGACGGCCCTTTCAAACCACCGGCGGGCCTCCCCGCAATCGATCGGGATCCCCTCGCGCCCGTCGAGGTAGATCTCTCCAATCCCGAGCAAAGCCTCCGTCTGCCCGTGTTTAGCCGCTTCCTTATACCACTTGAGCGCCTCCCTCCCGTCCGGCGCCACCCCGCGGCCTTGAGCATAGACCCTTCCCAGCGTGAGCTGGGCCAGGGAGTCGCCCTGAACGGCGGCTTTCCGATACCATCCGGCCGCCTCCGCATAGTCCTGCTGTACGCCAAATCCATTGGCGTAGAAGGCGCCAAGATCGTTTTGCGCGAACGCATGGCCCTTTTCTGCCGCTTGCCGCATATACTCGGCCGCCTTGGCGGCATCTTGCGCCACGCCCTTGCCCTTGGCGTATTGTTTGGCCAGAAAGTAGAGTGCTTTGGCGTCCCCCCTCGCGGCGCCGGCTTCGGCGCTTTCCAGGGTGAACTTGTTCGTGGCGCACCCTTGCGCCAGCGCCAGCACCGCGCAGGTCAGAAGGACCGGCATGGCTTGAATGGCTCGTTTCATATCCAGCACTATTCCTAGCAAATCCGGAATGGGCTTGTCATGTTACAACTCGACGCCCAGAGTCACGGAAAGGTTACGAAACCGCGACAAACCCCCTCGGGCACTCAGAGGGGATCGCGATAACCCTTTGGGACCCCTTGTAAACCGGCCCATACCAAGGGCGCACGCGCCGCCGGGCCAATGTCCTCACAATGCCAGCCGATGTCCTCCAGATAGCGCTGATGCCTGTGGTCACCCCCCCTGCCGACCCCTATACTTACACCCGGACATTAACCAGAAATTTTATACATCTAACTATGAAAAACAACATTTGCTTATCCATGGCGGCCCTTGGCGCCGCCGCCTTGTCGTTCGCCTTGCCCGCGCAAGCCCAGTATAACGGCGACCTGATGATCGGGTTCACGGCTGAAGCCGGAAACGATCTGCTGGTTGACCTTGGCCCGGTTTCCTCGGTCACCAGCGCGGGACCCTGGGACCTGAGTTCTCTTCTGTCCGGGTCCGGCTACACCCTGTCCACCGTGAGTTGGGGCGTTGTCGGCAACACCCAGAACGGACCCGGCAAACATACGGACAACACGATCTATACGACCACCTCGGGATCGGCTCCGCGCACGGCGACCGGCACGCTCTACGGAAACGTCAATAACTGCATGGACACTTGGTATGGTTTGTTTACCGCTATCGGAGCGGGGGACTCCACGACCATTGCCTGGAACGCCTCCTCTGAGATTAGCTGGTACGCAGAGACGATCGGCGGGCCCTATCCCACGTCGTATGTCAACGCTTACGCAAACCCCAACGTGACCGGCACAACGACTGCCTCGCTGTGGGCGGTCGATGACCAGGGCGGTGGCAGCGCGGTGCTCGGCACCTTCACCCTCGGGGCCAACGGAGTCCTGACCTTTGCGCCGCCCTCGGCCGCTGCGGTTACTCTGACCATTACCTCGGCCAACAACGTGAACACGATTTCGTTTCCCTCAGCCAGCGGCGTCAACTACACGCTGCTCTATACCAATGGGACCGGTTTGACCGCCCCGCTTTCCACTTGGCCCTCCCTTGGAACCATCGCCGGCAACGGCAGCACCGAATCTATTCAGGACACCACGACGGACCCGGTCCGCTTCTACGCCGTCCAGGAACATTGATTCGTGACCAAGCTTGATTAGCCCGACAGCAGGTGTGTTGCCGGCTGGCCTGGAAGCAGGTCAGCCGGCTTTTTTTTGGAAACTGCCCGCGTGTTTGAATCGTGTCGCGCCGGAAAGTTTCCGCGCCCTTCTAAATGCCGCATCGACCCCAGATCAAAACGAGAAGCCCCGGCCGAATGATGAAACCTGCAATCGCCGGGAGAACCCGATCTTCTTGAGGGGGCCGAGGGCGGTCAGGAGGGGGTCCTTGGTAGCCTAGCGGCCGTCATCCCAAAGAAACCCCGCGTGGCTCGCCCGGATGAAGGCGACACAACGGTCCCCACGTTTCACGCATCGCGCAACGCATCACGCATCACGCATCACGTTTCACGTTCTAACGTTTCAACGTTTTAACGTTTTAACGTCCTAACGCCTTAAGGTTCCACCCCGCTATGCCGGCGGGAGAATGACCGTCACCCGCCCCACACGCCGGGTCAGCGCCGGCCGGGCCGCCTGCTTCCTTCTCCTTCTCTCATCGTCGTCCTGGGTTGTGTCCGCCGCGACCTGCTGCTTGGCATCGGAGCTGCCCTGGCCCGCGGCGTTCTGGCTGGTCGTTGTGGCGGCTGCCGTGGTCCCAAGCGTGGAAGTGGAGCTTCCTCCGTTGACCGAGGCATTTTGGCTGAGGACCGCCGCGGTCACGGTGCCCCCGCTGACGCTGGCTCCAGTGATGCCGATCACGGTGCCCGACACAGCCTGGCCCGCGGAGACCGTGGCCGTGCCCGACGAAAGAAGTGTTCCGATGAAATTCTGCGCGGCATTGATCGTCGAGTTCTGTCTGGAGATGAACGTCCCTACGATATTCCCCGTCGCGTTGGCGTTCAACGTCCCGCCGATGACGCCGGAGGAGCCGCTGCCGAAATCGATGTTGCCCGGGACGAGGACGGAGCCGTCCGCGGCAAACGTTCCGGCGTTGAGGTTAATTGTCGGTCCCGAGGCGACGCTGCCGCCCAGGGCCATTTGCAGAATGCCCGCCTGGCTGCCGATAATGTCGCCCTGAGGCGTCTCCACATCGATGTTTCCGGGCAGAGAAACGCCGGCGGCATTGAACATCGAAACCGATCCCTTGGTTGGCAGGCTCAGCGCCAGGATGCCGCTGCCATAGATTTCATCCGACCTCGTCGTTATCGTGCCACTCGAGGAATCCGCCGCTACCAGCCACACCGGCACATACGTATTGCCGCCGCTGCCTGTGCTCACGCTGCCATGGTAGGACTCGATGAACACGCCCCCGCCGTCGTAGGCGCCGATGCGCGAGCCGTCGATGTTCACATCGCCATAGGCGGTAACGCTCACATCGCTGTGGCCGGCGGTGTAGATGCCAAAGGCCGGTCCTGAGTTGGCGATGAGGAAATCCTGCGAACCCAGGTCCAGGCTTCCCCCGGTGCTCGTGACGTTTACGTCCCCGCCATAAAAGGTGGCGATTCTCGATGTCAGCATGGAAATGTCGCCGGACACCGTCACATTGATGGAAGCGCCGGAGGCGGTGAGCGGGGCAAGGTACGCATAGTTGACGTTGCCACCCGCGTCCGTCGGGTTGCCGATCCCCCAGGATACAATTCCGAACGTGTTGCCAAGCTCAATCGAGGAGGCCGTGACATCCAACTGGCCGGGACCGCCAATCTGGATGCCATAGGCCGTCTGGCTCGGCAGCGACAAGCTCTCCGTGTACAGTTCCTTAATAGGGTTGCCGCCCAGCGACGAGGAAAACAGCGTGTAGGTTTTGGTTTCGAGATAACCGCTCGGACCCACAATGGGGTTCCCATTCACGTCAACCACCAGCACGGTGAATGTCCCTGCTTCGAGAGCGGTAATCTGTTTCTGCGTCAGCGATGTCGAGAGGTTGCCGTTGAACCCTAGCTGCGAGGTTGTCGAGTTATAGATAAAGCCCGGGTTATAGCCGAGCGGGTGGCTTGGTGCCGGAAAGAGCTCGTAGCCGCCTCTGAGGTCCTGCTCGATTTGGGTCATGCTCAGTCCCGTCGTGTTAAATGTCGCAATGGCCGTCGGATCCACGGCCAGTTCGAAGACGGAATCCCACTCGCCCGGTTGCAAGGGGTTGGCGCTGACGATCGGACTGCTCAGTTGGGCGAAGCTCAGGGTTGGGGTGTTGTAGATTGTCCCCGCCACATTGATCGAGGTTACGTCCCCGGCGTGCAGGTTTTCCCCCATCAGGCTTGAGTTGTTCATATTGCCCCCGACCGTTATCTCCGTCTCTTTGGTCGTATAGAGCGTCAGGTTGTTCAGGTCGCCCGAGACGGAGACTTGAACGGGATTCGGGTTGTTTAGCTCGATCGGTGTCGTCCCATAGTCGAGAGGACCAAAAGTGCCCCGGCTGCCTCCGGTAGGGTCTTCGTAGTTCCATTGCTTGCTGCCGCTATCGGACATTTCCAGAGAATGGCCGTTGCCCTGAAAGTTGCCTCCGTTCAAGGTCATGAGGTTCAGGTTCCCATACGGAGACGGGAACAGGATCACATCCGTATCCAGAACCAGCCCCCCCGCGCCGGTGATAACCGTCAGGCTCGGCGGAAAAATGACCGGAACCGGAGTCCCATTGTCGTCGGGCCGCGGCGCCCCTCCGGTAATCTCAACAAAATCGCCCGCATCAAGCAGGACCGAAGCCTGGAGATCATAATCGAAGGAATGAGTGCTGGCGTACGTCCAAGCCCCATCGGATCCACCACGGTCGTTGAATACCCCGTTAGGATTGCGCACTTCCCGAAGATAGATATAGCCGTTGGGGGCATAAACGTTCCAGCTTCCCTTGATCAGGCTCAGATCGAAATCACCGCTTTGCGTCACCGGCGCCCCGATGTTGCCCCCGGCCCTGATCGTGCCAACGCCGTTGGCGACCACATAATGTCCCGAGATGTTCCCTCCGGCGGTGATCGTGACATTCCCGGCTCCAGGGCCAAACGCCCCGCTGCCGGCATCCACGTCTACCGAGTTGGCGTCATAGTCCAACTGATTGGGGAGGTAGCTGGCGACGTTGCCGCCCGCCGTAATCGTCACGTTCCCTCCCGCCGCCGTGCTGATGCCGCTCAGATTAGGGTCAACCGAGTAATACGGCGGAGCATGGTCTGCACTGCTGCTCTTCTTGCTGGTCAGATCATACCCATAAGTGCCTACCCCCGCGTTAACGCTGCCCAACCGCGCCGTCACGTCGATGGAACCGCCGGCGAGCGTCCGAATCGCTCCCTGGCCAACCGAGACATTGTCGGCGGCAAACACCGTTATGTTGCCGTCCTGGGTTAGTTGAGTCGCCGGGTAGGTATTCCCGTTTTGAGTCTCCACGTAAGCGCTGCCCTTCAGCGTCACCGATCCCGACGCCGAACTGGTCCCGGCGGTCAGGGACAAACTGCCGTTCTCGCCGGCGGTGATCGAGGAGCTGTCGGACATCGTGATGCCGCCGCCCGCCGTCATGGCGATTGATTCAAGCTGGGCCGAGTCGGCCAAAGAGCAGGCCCCGCCTACCGTGATGCTCCCGGACTGCGACGTCACGGCGATCGAGCCGCCGCCGAGCGTTTGGACGGATCCCGATCCGGCCGTATCTCCAAGCGTGACATCGCCGGGGGCAGACAGGGTGATATTGCCGTTTTGGGACTTGAGATTAGCGCTGCCGCTCAAGGTAATCGAGCCCGACGCCGAACCGGTGCCGGCGATCAGGCTCAAACTGCCGTTTTGACCGGCCGTCATCGAGGATCCATCGTTGAGTGTGATGCTGTTGCCCGCGGTCATGTTGAGAGTTGTCGGCTGGGTCGAGTCCGCCAAGGCGCAGAGCCCGCCTACGGTGATGCCGCCCTGCTGCGCTGTTACGCTGATCGAGCCGCCGTCGAGCGTTTGCATCCCTCCGGCTCCAATGGTCACATTGTTCGGGGCGAACAGCGTAATGTCTCCATTCTCGGCCTGCAGGAAAGAGGTGCCATTGAGGGAGATGGAACCCGCGCTCGACGCCGTGCCGGCCGTCAGGTTCAAGCTGCCGTTTTGCCCCGCCTTGAGGGCGGAGGCGGCGCTCAGGGAGATGCTGGCACCGGCCGTCATATCGAGCGTCGCCGGCTGAGCTGAGTCGGCCAGCGAGCAGACCCCGCCTACTGTGATGCTGCCGGTCTGCGCCATCACGTCAATCGAGCCGCCATTGAGTGCCTGAATCCCTCCGGCTCCAATACTGACGTTCCGGGCGCCGGACAGCGTCATCGTGCCGTCCTGCGTCTGCAAATAGGAGTCGCCGTAAAGGGTAATCGAGCCCATTGTTCGCGTGGTGCCGGCGTTCTGGACCGTAAGATCCAAACTCCAGTTTTTTCCCACCGTGATCGCGGCGGTGGGAGTGGCGCCGATGCCGCCAACGTAGATATTGTTGCCCGCAGTCAGCGTCAAGGTCGCCGGCGTAGTGGAGTCGCTCAAAGCACAGATCCCGCTCACGGTAATCGCGTCGTCCGCCTGCAGGTTGATGGCGGACAAGCCCAAATACGAATTCAATAGGGTCGCCGTGACCGTAAGTTCCGTCGGATCAATGGTCAGCCCGCCGCCCACGAAACCCGGGGCAGCCCGACCGTCGATCGTCGACTTAATGCTATCGATGCTCGCCGCCGAAACCTCCGCCTGCCCCCCATTGCCGCCCTGGGCTCCGCCGGCAATGATGATCACCGAAGAGGCGTCATCCGAAAACGTGCCGCCGGATTTGATGGTCACCGTCCCGCCCGAGCTGCTCCCCTGGCTGCCGCCTTGGGCCGAGATGACCGAACCGGGGCCGAGATTGACCGCGTCGCTGGCGATCAACTGGATGACGCCGTTGACTTCCCGCACGGAATTCGCCTGAACCAGTCCGCCCTGGTTGACCACCTGGGCGCGCATCGTGATGGTGCCGGCGTCAGCGATGAGTTGGCCCGAATTATCAACCGAACCTTCCGGGAGCGTCACCTGGGCGCTCAGGCCACGGCCATCCGGGCGATCGGAAATCAGGACTTGCTTGCCGGCATACAGGCCGATGTCGCCTCCGGGAGCAATGATCTCCCCGTTGTTCTGAATGTCATGGGCGATCAGGAAAGCCGACCCGCCTCCGGCAATATTGATTTGGCCGTAATTGACGATGCTGGCTGTCGGGGGCGGGGCGTTGAACTGCCAGGCCCCGCCGCTCAGGAGGTCTGGCGCCTGGATGGGAGCCGTGGTCATCAGCAGGCCGTGCGCGTTGATGCATGCCTGGCCTCCAACATAAAAGCCCGCCTGGTTTTGCAATATGACATAGCCGTTCGCATTCAGCGTGCCGAGAATTTGCGAGGCATTCGGATCGTTGATCTGGTTCCAGACTACTGAGGATGATGAAGGCTGGAGGAAGGTGGTGGTCTGGCCTACCCCGATATTGAAGCTTTGCCAGTTAATAAACGCGCGGTCGGAGGTCTGGATTGTAAGCTGGGAACCCTGCGAGCTGAACGTCGCGTTGCCTTGAGTGACGGTCGGGCCCGCCGGATTCGCCTGGATCGGGAGGGTGAGCCCGCCGCACGCAAGCAGCAGGACTAGGGCCCATGGCGCGGGGAAGCAGCGAAAGGCCGATGTTGAAGTCATAGGTTTTTCCTCGGGGCAGAGTAGCACTCGCAAGATCGGGAGCCAAACATTCGTGGGTTACGTTATGGTTACAAAGCTCAGAATTGGGCGCTCAGGCTGAAGTTACAAAATGGATGATAAGCCCCCACCGTGCCCGCATTGCGCAGCGGCTCGGTAAAAAGGAAACGCGCTTCCCACGTCGCGCCCAGAGACATGACCCCGCCAAAACCTGTCCCCCAAAGCCGAATGCCGCTGTCGCGGCCTTGCGGATCAATCAAATACGCCTCACCGTAGTCCATATAGACCGAACCCCGCACTACCAGCGGATGGTTCGGGTAGGCCAGGCCGAGAAGACAGGGAGGGGTCTTCTGCTCGACCGAGACGTGCCACCCATTATCGCCGAATATCTCTCCCTCGTGGTAGCCTCTGACGCTGGCGACGCCCCCCACGCCAAACTGCTCGTTGCTGATCAGCGGCTCGCTGGCCCACTGCCCATCGGCCCTAACCGAGAGCGTCCAGTTGGTCCAGACCATGAAATCATGCGAAAGGCTCGGGGTCAGCGTGACCCAGTAGCCCGAGGATTGTGTCGAGCTGGTGATCCCTTGCAGTGCCGCCAGCCCGTGGACGGTGTTGCTCGAATCGGCGTGGTTGGTGCCGCCATAGGGGCCCGAACCGGAAAACCAGGTGTTGACGCTCAGACCCAGCCCGAAAAAAGCGGTCCCCAGCTTATCCGGTCTGCTGCCGTCGTAGCGCAACGTCACCGGCAAGTAATCCAGCGATCGGTAGGTGGTCGGCACCGCGGAAGACACCAGGCTGTTCTCCGGCGGAAGGGGGTTGCCGAACGGATCAATCGTGATGACCGAAGTCGCGAAATTGTTGGTCTTGGAGAGTGTTGTGCTGTACTGCTTGTAATCCAGCCCCCCCGAGACCGTGGAACGAATGCCGGCAATCTCCCTCACCGGCACGCTGAGGCGGGAGCCGAGCGCGTTGTTCACCGTCACATCCTGTTGCACCGTCACTCGGTTTATCGAGAGAACACCGGGAACATCCGTGACGTTCGTCGAGGAGAGCGTGTTGACCCCGGTGTCGATCGTGGACCGGCTGGCATAGATATTCAGTTCCGGCACCCCCGAGGGCGGCGGGAGATGGAATCGCCGCGTGGCCTCATCGTAGCCAAAGGAGCCGGGCTGGTTGGCTATCTGCTCCGCTATTGGCTCGGGACTTGCCAATGGCATGCGATAAAATGCGCTATAGTTGGCCACCAGCGGTTTGTCATACAAGGCCCAGCTATCCGATCCTTTGAAGTCTTCTGGCGAGAAGCTGTACTGCAAGCCGATGGAATGCTCAAGCTGCCACAGGTTGTTATAAACCGCCGAGCTGTTCTCTCTCAACTCTGGTGTGCCCGGGGAGCTTAGGTTGTTAAGCTCAGTCTTGCCGTGCAGCGGAAACCGGTCTTTGACCTCCAGATCGAGCGCCGTGGTGTTTTCTTCCAGGCCCGGCTCGAGTTTTGGATATATCTGCCGGTCCTGGCTGGCATTGGCCCGATCGAGCTCCGCCTGGAAAAGGGCGTCGTTCAGAATCATGTTGGTATGCAGGCTCGGGAGCTGCCGCACCACGTTGTTCGAGCTGAAATACCGGTTTCCCGTCACGTTGATCTCGGACAAACGCCCCTGAAAGACGTGGATTTTGACAATCCCATTGCTGCCGATGTCCTGCTGGGGGACCGCCACACTCACCGTCGGGTAGCGCCGGAGTCGATACTCCATCTGCAGGTCCGATGCGGCCTGGAGGATGTTTGTCAGCGTCATGTTGGTGCCCGTCTGCTTGGCGAAGATGGACATCAGGGTGTTGGTTGAAAGCAGGGTGTCGCCCCGGATCTCGTACGCCCGCACGGAGAACCGCTGCGGGTTGCTGGCTTTGGACCCAGTCGCCCGGGCCTCGGCCGCCGAGATGGCCGCCGCCGCCGTGTTGCTGGAGCTGAAGCACGGCTTGCCCGAGATCCAAACCTGTGGAAATGCCCCCTGGTAAATATGCATCGTCACGACGCCGTTGGTAATCCGCTCGCGGGAAAGGGAAACGTTGGCCTTCGGATATCCCTGCTTTTTATATTCCCACAGCAGCTCCGTGGCTGCCTGCACGATCTGGTCCGTGCTCAGGTTGGTCCCGGTGCAGTCCGAAAGCGCCGTAGACGGCGCATTCGTAAAAATCAAGCCGTCTCGCTTGATGATATAGGTTCGGACATCGAAGCGCGCCTCGCCGCCGGCTTTGGCGGAGCCGCCGGCACTCGCAAGGGTGTTGGCAGCCCCCGCGGCGGGTTCGGCCGCGGCCAGGCTCGTGACCAAACCAAAAACGCAGCCAAGCGCCAGAAGAATGGAGCGCGCCCCAACCCGAGCAGCCCTTGGAGCGCTACCCGCAAGCCGGCGGCAAAAGGGTTGCCGTCCGGGTTCTTCCTCACCGGATCGCTCGCGCAATTCGCCTGGAATCATATTTAAGCCATTCTACGACACGGATTTATAGAGCTGTTAGACCGTTATGTGCCGGTTTCCAGCACCGCCGCCTACAGGCCGCGAAGAGTGCGGAACACATGTTACGAATTGCCGTCGGAATTGTGACGACTTGGAAACGAAACCAAACGGTGCTGGCGCCAGCCCGCAACCGCAGCCCCCAAAACGCGGCGCGCGAGTCCGACGTGTTACATGGTTGTAAGGGAATTGCCATCCGCCCGTAACAAAAGGCCTCCAAGATGTGCCGACCGTGAAGATCCCCGTGCGTGGAAACTCAAGAGCCGTTGGTTCCTATGAGCCGCAGTTGGCTGTTCGGCAGATAGTCGTGCCGCCCGGCGACGAGTGGTCGCCGCGGTTGCAGGGCTGGCTGGTCGCCCACGTCAGCTCCGGCGTCGGCTATTGGCTGCATTCACGCATCAATTGCGAGCTTCAAACAGGGGCGGTCCTGCTCCTCTCCGATCAGGTCCAAGGCTGCGTCCGGGCCAGCCAGGTCGGCGAGTTGCGGCTGCACTTTTTCCGCCTGGAGCCGGCGAAGTTAACCGGGTTGGTAACTATGGCCGATCAGCGCTGCCTGGCGAACGCTGCGCGGGACGAGAATCTGTCGTTTCGTGTTCTGGCCCCGAACTTGCAGTTTTCGGACAACTTCAGACGGCTCAGCTCCGCGGAGACCCGGAACAATCTTCCGGCCCGGGCGCTGATGCTCCAACTCTTTCTCGAAGCTTTCGGTGGGGATTTCACCCTATCGCAGGAGGATCTGGCCAGTGATCGGGATGCCAGCGAGCGTTTGAGGAAGATGCTCAACCACACGCCTGTGTCCGATCTCATTGAAATCCGTTTCTCCGAACTGGTCAGCAAGACCGGGTGTTCCGCGCGGCACGTCAGCCGGTTGTTCACCGAGTTGGTGGGCACCTCGTTTCGGGAGAAACAGTCTGAGCTCCGCCTGGCCCGAGCGCGGGAGTTGCTCGCCACTACGAATTCCAAAGTGCTGGAAGTGGCGCTGGAAAGCGGCTATCAGTCCCCGAGCCTCTTTAACAAGGTCTTCAAGCGCCGCTTTCAGGTCAGCCCCGCGAAGTGGCGGGAGCAAGCCAGGAGGACCAGACCCGCCGGGCGAGCGGCGAGCCTCGCGCCTGCGGCGCCCTCCGAATGCGGCATCAAAGCCGATAGCGAGTGAGTTGCGGTGTTCCGACCTCCGCGCCTCCATCGTCACCGGAATGTTCATCGGGCGTCACCGAAACGCCATAAATCTTTGTCTTAGTGGCCGTCGCCTAGTTCATGAGAGACTTCGTGCACATGTCCAAGTTTGAAACGACCCTGTACAGTGGCGCGGAACGGTTAATCAAAGCGCCGCTTTGGGCCGTGCTGCAGCTTCACCAGGGGGTCGCCTATGTGCGCGGCGGACAGTTGAACGAAGAGATCCAGCCGGGCGGCTTAATCGTTGTTCCGCCCAATTCCGCTATCATCGTCCTGGCCAGCCAGTTGGGCGCGGCAAGCTTAAGAGGCTTCTCGATCCAGGTTGGTTCGCTCAGCGGCTTGCTCACCGTCGCGGAGCGCAAGTGCCTGGAGGGCGAAGTCGTGCGCGAATGCTCCCCCTTCCGCCAACTGCCGGCCTCTCATTCGCTGGCGGCGCGCATGAACCGGCTGTTCGAGAATGTGACCGCTCCCAGCCTGCCCGACCGGCTGGGATTCATCCAGAGCTTCGCGGAATGGACCGCGCCGATTCTCTCAAAGGCGGCCGCGAAAGACACCGACGGCGCGGATCAAAACCCGCGGCTGCGGCTGCACGAGTTTCTCAACCAGATGCCGGAATCCGAGCTCATCGGGCTGAGCCTGGGGGATTTGGCCAAGCATCTCTGCTGCTGCGATCGGCACGCCAGCCGCCTTTTCCAGGATGTGTGCGGATGCAGTTTCCGCAAGTTCGTCTCCGAGCTGCGCCTCAAGAAGGCCTGCCAGATGCTTTCCGACCGCGAGTATAAGATCATCGATATTGCCCTGGACAGCGGCCACAGCTCGCTGGCGCAGTTCAATTTTACGTTCAAGACCCGCTTCCGCATGACTCCGAGCGAGTGGCGCGACCGCCACCTGCCCCGCGAGCGGCGCCCCTCCAGGTCCGGCTGGCAATTGACCACCGTGGCCGCGTAATCACGGCAGACGCGCCTCATCGTCAGTCCTTGCCCCTTTTAAGCCGTCACCAAAACGTAACAATATGGCCATTGCCCAACCGAGCCGGCCCCATAGGATAGCTTCTCAATCAAAGTGAAAACCAGATACACCTCCGTGGTCGTGGCGGTTGTTTGCGCCGAATTGGCAATGGTCAGTTCCGCTTTGTCCCAGTCCTGGACCTCCACCAATTTTTACAACAACTATACGTCGCTGGCCGCAACGTCCGACGGTGGCCAGATTGCCGTGGCATCCCTCTTTTCCGGGATGGTGACCTCCACCAATGCCGGAGCCAGTTGGACCCTCCTGGGGACGCCGGATCTGGGCGACTCGGCCGCGCTCGCCTGCTCTGCCGGCGGAGAGAGTTTGGTGGCGGCCTTTCACAGCGGCGGCATCTACAATTCCCCGGATTGGGGGATCACCTGGCAGCAAACCGGCGCGCAAACGAATGCCTGGAATTGCCTCGCTCTGTCAGCGGATGGCGCCACCGTACTGGCGGGAACGGCTCCGGGAGTGGTGTGGAAATCAGCCGACGGCGGCTCGACCTGGTCCGCTCTCAATACGCCGGACGCCTTCTGGCAGAGCGTTGCCTCATCGACGAACGGCAGCAATTTGGTGGCGGCGGGATACAACTGCCTGTACCGGTCAACCAATGCCGGCGCTACCTGGACAATACTCAACCCGGTGCTCAGCACTAACGCGGTCATCAGCAATTTCTTCGGGTTGTCCGCGAGCCTCATAATTGCCGACTTGGTCACTCACAAGGTTATCTCGAACTCGGTTGTCGCCTCCGCAGCCTCGGGCACCAACCTGTCCGTCGGCGCGCCGGTCATTCTTCTGACGAATATCCTTGGCTTGGATGTGACCAACTTCCCGGGTGCCGACATTACCATCTTGAGCAATTTGCTCGGCGATGGCGCCTTGGGCCTGACCAACGTCACTGGGTCCAACTTGCTGAATGTCATTCTCTGGACAAACCAGGTGACCGCCAACACGGGGCTCGGGCAGTCGGTGCTCAACGGCAGCGCGGGGACGGTTTCCGCCGGAACCAACGCGTTTGCGCTGACGTCCGGCGGCTTGATCCCCTTGGGCACCAACGCGCTTCCCGCCGGCGTAGCCCTCACCTCGACCAGCCTTCCCAATAGCGCCAGCGCCAGTTCCTACGCCGTCAGCCTCTCCTATCCCGCCGGCTTGGCCTTCACGAACCGATTCGAGGTGGTCCCCATCACCACTCTCACCGCGGTGCTGCTCACGAACCTGTTTGATAATGTCACCGTGGTTGCCACGAACAAAACCAAAACGGAGAAAAGCAAAAGCGAAAAGGCGGAAAAGAGCCGTGTCCTGACAACTCAATTTGTTGTGTCGGGCAGCCTGGTGGTCAGCAATGCGGTGACGGTCGATGTGGTTGTCACCAATGTGCCCCAGTATTGGTCGGCGGTGGCGTCCTCCGCCGACGGCCTCGGATTGGCCGCGGTGGTTAATGGGGGCCTGATCTATACTTCGGCCGATGGCGGAGTTTCCTGGTCCCCGGCCCCGGTGCCCGCCACCAACTGGCTGGCGGTGGCGTCCTCCGAGGATGGCGGGACCCTGGCCGCAGTCGCCGGCGGCGGGTTGCTTTATACCTCGTTTGATTACGGCGTCACCTGGACCGGGACCAATGTGGCCGCCGCATCAAACTACTGGTGTTCAGCCGCTGTCTCGGCGGATGGGAGCGAGGTAGTCGCGGCGACATACGGGGGCCGGATATACATCAGGAAAGCCGCGTCAAGCTCCCCCGTCACGCTTAGCCTCAGTTCTTCGCTCGACATCGGCGGCGTCACCACGGGTGCAGGCACCTTCCCTGCGGGCAGTGTGCGGAGGGTCCGAGCCACTCCCGCCGATGGGTGGTTCTTCGTCGGCTGGACCACGAACGGAACTGTAGTGACTACGAACGCAATAATGGTGAGCACGAATCCTCCAGTGGTGACCACGAATCCCATCTACACGTTCCCCCTGGCCGCCAACACCACGCTGGTGGCCAACTTTGTCACCAACGCGACCATCAATTTGAGCGTCCTCCCCCCTGGCGCGGGCACTCTCAGCGGCGCCGGCATTTTCCCGGCCGGCAGCCTCCAGACCGTTTCCGCTACCCCCGGCATCGGCTGGAACCTGTCCAACTGGACCGAAGACGATGTGGTCGTCAGCACGAACGCCGATTACACGTTTGAGGTGACCAACGATTGCAGCCTTACAGCCAATTTCGTTACCAATTTCCTTACCGTCGATGTCAGCGCCGTTCCCGCCGCAAACGGGACGGTTCTCGGCGGCGGCAGCTTCCAGGCCGGCACCGTGCAAACATTACAGGCAATTCCCAGCGCCAGCGGCTGGGGCCTGTCCAACTGGACCGAAAACGGGGTGGTGGTCAGCACCAACTCCGCTTTCACCTTCACGCTGCTCTCCAATTGCACCGTGGTCGCAAATTTCGCGCGCTACCCCTTTGTCCCGGTGATAGCAAGTTATGCCGGCTTGTTCTACGACCTCACCAATGGCGTTGCCATGGAGAGTTCCGGCGCGGTGACGTTGAACACGACGGCCGCCGGCAAGTTCACCGGCACTCTCCGCCTCGCCGCCGAACACTACTCGCTCAGCGGGGCGTTCGACACCAACGGCTTTGCCCTGGTTAAGGTTGGGACTTCGGCCAATCCCATGAGCGTCGCCCTGCAAGTGGACCTGGCGCCGGGCTCGGACCGCCTTGACGGCTCCGTCAGCAGCGCGGCCTGGACCGCGACATTGGAGTGCGAGCTGGCATACAGCGGGAAAACCGGCGCGCCGCATCAAGGCTCCTATACGCTGATCTTCCCCGGGCCGAGCGCTTCGGACGGTTATGGTTGCGCAACGGTGACGGTCAGCCCGGCGGGAATCGTCACCCTGGCCGGCAGCCTGGCCGACGGCACGAAGCTCGCGCCATCCTCGGTCCTTTGCCTGAATGGCCAGTCGCCTCTTTACCTTCCGCTCTACAGCGGGGCGGGTTCGCTGCTAAGCTGGCTGACTTTCGCCCCGGCCGCCAGCAACGCGGTCAAAGGCAGCTTGAGCTGGATCAAACCAACCTTGCCGGCCTCCTCGTCCGCCACCAAGGCTTGCCCAGGACCTTTTGCTGTCAACTCGGCCCTGATCGGATCGAGCTATAGCCCGCCGGCAGCGGGCGCGGGGCCGCTGAATCTCACCAACGCCGAGGTGGTGCTCTGCGCCTCGAATCTCTCGCCGGCCTTTACGAACGTGGTCACCTTCAACGGCGGCAGGGCCGTCAGCAGCAACAAGCTGGTCAGCATCACCTTCAAGCCCGCCTCCGGCTCGTTCACCGGCAGCCTTGCCCAGGCCAAAGCGGCCAAAGGGTCTAAACCGCTCACCTTCTCCGGCGTCGTCCTCCAGAATCAAAACCTGGGCTGCGGCTACTTTCTGGACGGCCCCACCAACGGGCAGGTCCTTCTCGGCAACCCCCCCGCCCAGCCGGCATCCGAATAAGGCGCCGGCACTTGTCTCTCACGGTTTCAGTATTTCCTTCCGCCCGGCTGAGAAGTAAGCTGTCGGTGCGCGATGATTTCGGCTCAACAAAAGGCGACGCTTGTCGGCTCGAACTGTCCGATCGCCTTTGACAACCTCACCCGCCAGCTCTATGCGACGGATGCCTCCATTTACCGGATAGAGCCGGTGGCCGTCGCTTTTCCCCGAAGCGCCGCCCACGTCGCCGCCCTCATCGACGCCGCGGTGCAGGTGGGCCTGTCCGTCACGCCCCGCGGCGCCGGCACCGGCCTCGCCGGCGGCGCCATCGGCGACGGCCTGGTCCTCGATTTTTCCCGCCACAACCGCCAAATCTCCGACCTCGACCTGGAGCGGCACACGGTGCGTGTCGGACCGGGGGTGGTCCTGGATCAACTGAACAGCTTCCTCCGGCCTCACGGGTTTTGTTTCGGGCCGGACGTGGCGACCAGCGCGCGCGCGACCCTGGGCGGGATGATCGCCAACGATTCCAGCGGCTCCCATACCGCCGTCTATGGCACCACCGCCCGGCACGTCAACGAATTGGAAATCGTGCTGGCCGACGGGACCATCGTCCTGGTGGGCGCCGCGCATGACACGTTGCGCCGGCAGCGCGACCTGGTCCAGGACCTCGCATGCTTTCACTCGCTCACGATTGCGGATCGGCTTGCCCCCGGCTTGCTCAAGCGCCGGCCCGGCTACGCGCTGGACCGGTGCGCTCTCGACCCCGGCAATCTCACCCACGTCTTTTGCGGCAGCGAAGGCACCCTCGCCGCCATCACCTCAGCCGAGTTGAAGATCGTCCCCTTGCCGCGCCGCAGGGGCATCGGCCTGATCTTTTTCGCCTCGGTGGCCGAGGCGATGGAAGCCACCGTCGAACTGCTGGATTTGGAACCGGCCGCCATCGAGCACGTCGATCGGGTGCTGCTGGACCAGACCCGCGGCCAGATCGAGTTCCAGGCGGCGCGCGATTTGCTCGAGCTCGACGCCAAACCCTGCCAGTCCATTCTCGCGGTCGAGTTCTTCGAGGAGGTCGAAGATCGCCTGGCGGCTTTGGCCACTCGCAAGCTGGGCTTGCGCAAGACGATCCTCAAATCCCCCGCCGAGATGAACCTGGTCTCGACGATGCGCAAGGCCGGCCTCTCCCTGCTCACCGGCTGCAAGGGCGACGCCAAGCCGACCGCCGGCATCGAGGACACCGCCGTCCGCCCGCGGGACCTGCCGGCGTATGTGGCCGGGCTGGAATCGCTCATGGCGAAGCTCGGGCTGCGGGCCTCTTATTACGGCCATGCCGCCGCCGGCCTGCTCCACGTCCGCCCGGTGCTGGATCTGCACTCGGCGGAGGATTTGAAAAAGTTCCGGCAGTTGGCGGAAGAGGTCTCGGCGCTGGTGCGCCAGTTCGACGGTTCGCTGGCCGGCGAGCACGGCGTGGGCATCGCCCGCAGCGAGTTCATGGCCGAGCAACTGGGCGAGGCCCTGCTGGGGGCGATGCGCGAAGTCAAAGCCGCCTTCGACCCGCATAATCTCTTCAATCCGGGAAAAATCATTCCCGACGGGCGGTTTCATATCGACACGGACCTGCGCCTGGGGCCGGGGAGCCAATTGCGGCTGCCGTTCGAGCCGGATCTGGCGTTTGCCGCAAAAGACGGCTCGTTCGTCCGCAACCTCGAACAGTGCAACGGGTGCGGCGGCTGCCGGAAAGAGACGCCCGCGATGTGCCCCACCTTCATCGCCACGGGCGAGGAGATCATGTCCACCCGCGGCCGGGCCAATACCATCCGCGCGGTGCTGGAGGGCCGTGGTCTGGGCGGAGCCGACCCGCTCCGCTCCTCCGAGCTCGAAGCCGCCTTAAGCAACTGTCTCTCCTGCAAGGCCTGCACCAACGAATGCCCGTCCAACGTCAACTTGTCCCTGCTCAAAGCCGAGTTGCTCCAGGCGCGCATCCGCCGCGACGGCCTCACGCTGCGCGAGCGGCTGCTCAGCTCGGTCGATCGGCTCGGCCGCATCGGCTGCGCGATGCCGCGCCTGGCCAACGCCATGATGGACTCGTTCCCGGTCCGAGCCCTGCTGGAGAATATCCTGGGCCTGGCCCCCGAGCGGCCTCTGCCACGCTTCACCCGCCAGCGTTTCGACCACTGGTTCGCGAAGCGCCCCGCGCCGACTGGCCGCGCCCCGCGGGGACGAGTCATTCTCTGGGACGACACCTTCGTCCGTTACCACGAGCCGCGGATCGGCGCCGCGGCGGTGAAGGTGCTCGAAGCCGCGGGCTTCGAGGTGGCCCTGCCGGTCGGCCGGAAATGCTGCGGCCGGCCCGCCTTCAGCCAGGGCAATCTCGATGAGGCCCGCCGCCTGGGCGACCACAATCTCCGCCTGCTCAACGCGGACGCCGGCAGCGCACCCATTGTGTTCCTCGAGCCCTCCTGCTACTCGATGTTCGTCGAGGATTACCGGGAGCTGAAGCTCGACGGAGTCGAGCAGGTAGTTCGGCGGTGCTTCCTTTTCGAACAGTTCATCGACGGGTTGCTCAACCAGGAACCGGACGCGCTGAAGTTCAAACCGAAGGGGGGCAGGATCATCATTCACGCCCACTGCCATGTGAAGGCGCTGATGAAGCCGGATTTCCTGTCGCGCCTGGCGGGGCGCCTGCCGGAGCGCGAGGCGACGCTGCTCGATACCGGCTGCTGCGGCATGGCCGGGGCCTTCGGCATGCTGGCTTCCAAGTATCAGCTCTCGCAAAAAGTGGCCGAGCCGCTCCTCCGCCAGATCCAGGGCCAGCCTTATGGAACCGCCGTGGTCGCCTCCGGCACAAGCTGCCGCCACCAGATCGCCCACCTCTCCTCCGTCCGCCCCAAACACATGGCCGAAGTCCTCGCCGAGTCCTTGGAGGATCCGCCCGCCAAGAGGCCGCCGCAATAAGCCTTGCTGAAGAGGAACACCTGGCGGGACGCCCGGTGAACTCGCAGGCCAGGGCGCCCGCGCTAGACGCGAAGGCGCAATCCGGGATAGAAGGCGCGTCCTCCTGTCGGCTTGCTCTGAATGCGCCCCAACAATCCGGCTAATGCTGTTAATCCTGTCAAAACCTGCCCTTCGCCTGCGTTAACTCCGTTCTCTTCAACTTTTCCGATTTCCCCGTTGCGCTTTCCGGCTCCTTGGCCCATAACTCTCCGCATGTTGGCCAAGGTCTGTTCGGCTGACCGAGTTACGGTCCTACCGCGCAGAAAGGCACACATATGACATTCCGATTTAAACGAGTCGCCCCGCATCTGAGGGTCCAGAATTTCGGCCCCATCAAGCAGGCCGACGTCACCTTCGGCGACCTGACAGTATTCGTCGGTCCCCAGGCAACCGGCAAAAGCATCCTGCTCCAGGTCCTCAAGCTCCTCGTGGACACGCCCTACATCAAAAAGGAGTTCAGCCTTGCTGGCGTGGACTGGGAGGGGGAATTCCCCGGTTTCCTCGATGTCTTCTTCGGCGAGGGCATGCACTCCGCTTGGGGCGGCGCCACCCGCATTAAGTACAACGGCGTCGAGGTGGACCTGCCCGCCCGCGTAGAAGAAAAGCGGCCCCACCGCCAGGAATCCATGTTCTTCATCCCGGCGCAGCGCGTGCTCGCCCTTCGCGACGGCTGGCCGCCGGCTTTCAATTATTATGACGCTAGCATTCCCTTCACCCTTCGCGAGTTTAGCGAGCATTTACGGTTGCTGATGTCCGACTTTGGCTCCGAAGGCACCCTCTTCCCGGTTCCCCGCCGTCTCAAATCGGAGTTCCGCCACCTGCTCCAGGAACACATTTTCCCCGGCTTCAAACTGAAGATCGATACCGAGCGCGCCCAGAAACGCCTGGTCCTCGCCAATGAGGAACAGACCGGTGGCAACCTCCCCGTCGCCGTGTGGTCCGCCGGCCAACGGGAGTTCGTCCCGCTGCTTCTGGGCTTCTACTGGCTGATGGTGCCGGCCAAGGCTCCGCGCCGGACCGGCCTGGATTGGGCGGTGATCGAGGAGTTGGAGATGGGACTGCACCCGCGCGCAATTGCCGTGGTGATGCTCATGGTGTTCGAGCTTATGAAGCGCGGCTATCGCGTTTGCATCTCTACGCACTCGCCCCAGGTGCTGGATGCGGTGTGGGCCCTGCAACGCCTGAGGGATAATCATGCGGCCCCTGGCGAACTATTACGCGTGTTCGATGTTGAATCAACGGGGCCTATGGTAGAACTGGCCGAAAAGGTGATGAAACGCCAGGTAAAGGTTTACTACTTCGACCGGAAAGGTGGCACCACCCGCGACATATCCGCGTTGGACCCCAATTCTGAAGCGGAAGGCGAGTCCGGCTGGGGCGGCCTTTCCGAGTTCAGTGGGCGCGCAAACGAGGCTGTCGCTCGCGCTGTCGCCAACTCTAACCAATAGCAACACGATGGGCTTCAAGGAAGTAGTCGAGGCGACCCCTAACCTCCAGGGCAAGTGGCAGCCAGGGCTTGGAGCCCTGCGGGCCGAAGACAAGCGACATGTTGACCCCGAAGACACCTCCACAAAGAGACTGCGTGGTAGTGTCGAAGGCGCTCAGAATCCCCGTCAACCACAAAACTCCAAAACCAGGATAACGAAAAGGGGGCAACCATGGTTTGGGTCGATATGCGTGAAAAGGAAAGGGGGTTACGGGGGCACAGGTATTGGGTTTCTGTTTGTCGCTCGGCACTTCGCGAAGCGAAGCGCGCCAATCCAAGCGGCTGCCTTTTCAGTCGTCACTTCTTGACGGTATCCGCTTTGAACTGGCCGGCCACGACGGTTTGCTCGGGGTCGGGCAGGGCGAGGTAGATCTTGCCGGGGATTGCGCCCTTGGCGTCGGGGGTGCCTAACTCCAGTTTCAGGACGTAGCCGGTGTTGAACGATTTCAGTTGGATCGGCGATTGGGGATTGGCCTTCCAGCGTTTGATGACCTCGATCACTCCGGCAGGTTTGGCGGTCGTCTTGGAGATATCCAGCGTCTGGCCGCCGAGCTTTTCACCCGGTTTCAGTTGCAGATAAACCAGCACATCCCGGTCGGGCGATGCAACCTGTCCTTCGTACAGCCGCAGCACTTGTGCCGCTCCCACCAGATCGACCCGCGCGTTCTTGGGATTGAACTTTTGGCTGGAAACGGACCCATTTGCCGGGCCATTGGGAATCTTGGCGCTGTCCAGATCGAGCGTCCAGACGGCGGGCTCAACCCGCGGGGGCGGCGGCGGGGCTTTTACCGGAGCCGGAGCTTCGGCGTCGGCCGGTGGTTTCGCAGCCGCGCTTTCGGCGCTCTTCTGCCGTGAGAGGTACCAGTTGTAGCCGTAATAGCCGCCGACTCCCAACACGAGCAGCGTGACGGCGACCTGGACAATGGTCACCCAGACCTTTTTCCTCTTCGGCGGCGGCGGAGCCAGATTGCGAATCGGCACGGCTCGCTCGTGCAGCGGCGGAGCTTTCGCGGCGCCCATGGACAGTTTTGGGCCGCCGGGTGGTGGTTTGGGAACCAGCGGATCCTCGGCGGTAGACGCGGCTCCGGTATCGTGCCGCATCGGCACCGTCAGGTTGCCGTGGCAAATGGGGCATTGGATTTGCTGGCCCGCCCAGGCTTCATCGCAGGCAATAGGCTGCTGGCAGAGCGGACAGGGAAAAGTCATATCGGCCATAATCTTCGTTCGTGAATAGAGCAAAACCGCTCCGGGTCGCCATGGGGCCAAACCTGGCGGAGCGATTCGATTATTATATAGAGCAACCTCTCCCCGTCCCGTCAAGTCGGAAGCCAAACCCGGCTACTCCTCTCCCTTCATCCGCACATTGAGTTCCAGCTTCCAGCGGCCGGCGCCGCTTTTTTCCAGGCAGCGCACCTCCAGGGTGCCGATCTCGGTGACCGCCGCCTGGAGATTCACCGGCACGAGGCTGCCGGCCGCCTGGCCGTCGGCGGGAAGCGTCGTTTCAATGGGCGCCAGCTCCTCGAGTTCCTCGTTGTGCGTGACGTCCTCAACCATCCGGCCGACCGGGTCGTCGCGCCGCACCGATGAGGCGAAGAAACGGAACCGGGTCGGCTCTCCGACCACCAGCCCGAATTCCTGGGGCGGCACGTCGGCTTGCGTCCCTTCTTCCATCCCGAACGGGGCAACGCAGAGGGCCTTGATCGGCGGCTCGAATCCCGGCACGGCCGGCATTGGCGACTCGACGCCCACATAATAAGAGCGGGCGGTGCCGCCGCGGATGCGCACGCCGTGGCCCTGGCGCACCCAGCCGTAATAGGCCGCCCCGCGCGCCACCGCCAGATCCAGGTCCGCCCCCTGCAATTCCGTCACCGGTTGCCCGCCGTCGGCTTGCAGCCAATCGTTCAACACTTCCACCACTCGCTCCTTGAGCGCCGCGGCTTTGAAGACGCCGCCGTTGAACAGGATCGCCGTCGGGTGAACAAAGGTTTTGCCTTCCATGGGGATGGGCGCATCGGACGACGCCTCCAGCGCCCGGGCCTGCCGCGTCAGAAAAGCCGCCAGGTGCCGGGTGATGCCGGGGTCTTGCGCGTAGGGCAACGCCATTTGCGTCAGCCCGGTGTGGCGCGCCGTCTGCGGCGCCTCGGTCACCGCCGTTCGCGGCATAAACCCGTCCGTCAAAATGCCGGTCAGGGCTTCCCGCGTCAGCTCCGTTTTGATCGTGCCGCCCACCAGCGCGGAGCCGCGGCTGGGAACCGAGATCGGCGCCTTCTTGAGCTTCGAATCGCTGAACAATTGTTCCTTGGCCTGCCGGCAGCCGTAGGTCAACGACGCGAACTGCCACGCATCCAGCTTCTTGCCCGCCGCGGCCAGCTCCTGGTTCAGATGATGCGCCAGCGTCAGGTCCATGTTGTCGCCGCCCAGCAGAATATGATCGCCGACGGCGATCCGCGTGAGCTGCGCCTCGCCGTCCTGTTCGGTCACGGCGATCAGCGACAGATCGGTGGTCCCGCCGCCGACGTCCACCACCAGGATGATGTCGCCGCTCTCGACTTGTTTGCGGAAACCTTCTCCGGTGGCCTCGATCCAGGCATAGAGCGCCGCTTGCGGCTCCTCCAGCAGGGTGACGTTTTTCAATCCCGCCTGCCTGGCCGCTTCGAGCGTCAGGTCCCGCGCCGCCGCGTCAAACGAAGCCGGCACTGTCAAAATAATCTCCTGTTCCCCGGCGGCCCGCTCGGTTTTGCCTTTGCCGTGGGCGAATTTGTGGTCCCAGGCTTCCGCCATATGGCGCAGGTAGCGCGACGAGGCCTCGACCGGCGAGACCCGCTGGACCTCCTGCGGCGCCTGCCAGGGCAGCAGCGCGCTGGTCCGATCCACCCCCGCGTGGCTCAGCCAGCTCTTGGCCGACGACACCAGCCGAGTCGGGACCTTGATCCCGTGGCCGCGCGCAAACTCGCCGACCGGGTCCGCCGCCTTCTTCGACCACGGCAGCGCCAGGCTGCCTTCGGGGAATTCCTCGGCCTTGGGCAGGTAGAGGAACGAGGGCAGCAGCGGGCGTTCTTCCACCGTGCCGGGCGCGGTCAACTGCGGGATCGGCAGCGTGCTCTCCTGCCAATTCCTGGCCCCGTCCGCCGTCAAATCGTAAAACGACAACGCGCAGTTTGTGGTGCCGAGATCGATGCCAATTGAATAGTTTGCCATAACCTTGCTTTCACGACAGCTCCACTTCCGCCGGCGCCACCACCCGCGGATCCAGCGCCTCCGAGACGGCGGGCAGGCGGATCTCCCTGGCTACCCAGCCGTGATGCTTGAGCGTGCCGCGGAACGGCGGCTGCCCCGCGACATTCCCCGTCAGCCGAATCCGCTGCGCGTCGAAGCCGGCCGGGACCGTCATGGCCGCCCCCTCGGTCTCTTTGGTGACGGGATCGAAGGCGAAATACTGTCCCATCGCCTTGGCGCAGCCGCCATGGACCACGCGCGCGGCGGCGCCGACTTCTTCGTCGGAAAAGCCCGCGATGTCCTGCTGGAGAAAATCCATGAGCCGGCCCTCGCGCTGCAATCCGCTCAATAGCAGCAAGGCCGAGGCATGGACCCGCTCCGGCGGCGGCAGCGGCTTGGGCGCAGCCGGCGCGGCGGCCTTCGGCTCGAGTGCCCCGAGGCCCGCGGCGACCTGGCGCGCAAACGCGCCGTCGAACAGCAGCCGGAAAGCCATTCCCAGCCGCCCGAAAAACGAAGGCCCTTCGGCGGAATTGTTTCGTTCCATGCGCTCACCATACCAGCGGTTGGCAGAGGAGACAAAAAGGAATTTGAGTCCCAAAAGCTAGCGTAAGACATGGGGAGAGGACCGCGAAATACTCAAAATACGCGGAAATTGGCCTTCTTTCGCGTGTTTAGAGGATTTCAGGGTTATATACGTCTCCGCTCCCACACGCTCCCTCGGATTCCGTTCCTGACGTGCGGATTTGGGTGCGTTCGGGCGGGCGCAGTGGGCACCGAACACCGGCTGACTCAAGACTTGTGCCTGGCCACCGCTCATTCGCGATTGTCGCCGCACCTGAGAGCGCGGACAGCAGGTTCTGATTGGGGTGAGCCATTCGAATATCCCGAATC